>Ga0076121_19_pt1 | contig 5706 bp, 3 predicted proteins | sample RifGroC2_FD_67678 | JGI IMG/M metagenome (GOLD analysis project Ga0076121, IMG submission 67678) | Parcubacteria (Wolfebacteria) bacterium GW2011_GWC2_39_22 | reverse complement strand
ACGGTTTCAAGACCATCAAATGCTTGGAAATAGCGCTATATCATACACTTGGCAAATTACCTGAGCCTGACTACCATCACAGATTCTGCTGACGAGCCTCCAACCGCTGGTATCCGCTGGCCCTGGACACGGCAGAGCATGTCGTCTTGCCCAGCGGCCGCACCATTCGCCTGATCAGCGCGCCGGTATTTGTGGCAACCAAGCTGGAAGCCTTTGCCGGGCGCGGCCAGGGTGATTTCATGTTGAGCCACGATCTGGAAGATTTGCTGGCCGTGGTGGATGGCCGCGAGTCGCTGCTGGACGAGTGTCGGGCGTCGACGCCGGAGCTTCGGGGCTATCTGGGCGAGCGCTTCCGCGCGCTGTTGCAACAGCCGCCCTTCGTGAATGCATTGCCGGGTCATTTGCCGGGCGATGCCGCCAGCCAGGAACGTTTGCCCGAGTTACACGCCAAACTGCGGGAGCTTGCCGGATTGATGCCATGACCCCGCACCCCTACACCGAGTCCAGATTCGACAAATGACAACGTCCTGGTTTTTTCCCCCCTCGTCCACGATCAACCCCCTTGAATCTATTCCTTATCCGCAGATTTACGCAGATGAGCGCAGATAGATCAGAACCAAAACGTCCTGTTTTTTTGCTTAAAGTCCTTCATCTGCGTCCATCTGCGTCATCTGCGGATAAAAAGCCTTCGCCTTTGCCATTGACCTTTATGCATCCGCGGGATAAAAGAGAAGAGTCTTTTTTCCCGGAGGGTGGGTCAATGACCGGATCACCGCACCGAATCATCGTAACCGCCTGACCGAAAGTTCTTTCGGCAGGCGGTTTGTCGTTTTTGCCCGCGCGGAGAAGCTGCAACAAGAGGTCAGGGTGTTCAAGTTCCTGGCGGGGTTGGCGGTTGTTATCTCGCTGTGCAGTGCGGCGGTGGTGGTTTTGGTGGTGACGGGGGGGAAATGAGGGGCGGGTGGGCTCTGCCCCCTGAAATGAAACCGTTACAAATTGTAACGCTTTGAAAATGATGGCTCCCGACGGCAAACAGAGGTAAAGTCCGCTCTGACTCGCGTCAAGGGACTGGCTCCGCAGGTGCCTGTCCCGTTACCGTTCCCCAAACGCAATGTGTTCGCAATAGAAAAATAACAAGCAGCGTCCCTCAAACCATCGTAACATACGCACAAACTACGGTGAAATCTTTATTTATTGGGAAAATTCTGGATATAAAGGATACAAGGCTATGGGTTTGTTCGGTTCAATGAGAACTGACTACCAAATCATTATCTCAAGAAACGACAGATCTTTGACCATAGAAGACGAGGATGGAAGTTATTTCCTTACTGTCGAATACTAATCAAGGGCAAATTCAGGCGCGAGTTCCAGGGACTCCGCACTTAATTCAATCTGTTAGATAAGTGCGGTGTCCCTGGAACTTGGCGATAAGCCTCACTCTAACCGGTCAATAATGAGTTGAACCTTCGAATATTGATATCAATGGACCTGGAGCAACTTGCATGATAATCGACAAGACAACCGATCAAGAGGCGAAATCAAACAGCGATAATATTATTGGCTATATAGCATTGACCCCTATCGACTGTGCAGATGAAAAAAATAATTATTTCCGCGCACTGAAATTCTCAATCGACAACGAGCAGATATGTAACATAGCGATTACCGGCCCATACGGCTCTGGTAAAACCAGTATCATTAAGTCCTTCGAAAAATATTACAAATATAAATTTCTGAGCATCTCCCTGGCGTCCTTTAAGGAAGAAACTGAAAACCAGATTCCTGATAATCTGATTGAAAGAAGCATATTACAACAAATGCTTTATGGAGCCGATGCTAGCAAATTGCCATATTCCAGGTTCAAGAGAATCATCGTACCAGATAAATCTCTTATAAAATCGGCTCTATTTGCTCTCTGGGCCTTGGCTATTTGGTATATCTACCTGAATGGTTCCGAGTTCCTGAACCTAAATATCTTTAACACACTATACATCATCCAGATACTAATATTTTCCTATGCCCTGGCTTTTCCGATTGTCCTAATCTCGGATATCCACAAATTATCCTTTGGCATTTCTTTCAGAAAACTGTCCCTTAAGAATGCTGAAATCGAGGCTACTGACACCCCAGAAAATTCTATATTGAATAGACATCTTGACGAAATAATTTACTTCTTTCAGGAAGTTAAATATAAAGTTGTAGTGATCGAGGACCTTGATAGATTTGGTTCTCCAGAGATATTCGTAAAGCTTCGTGAAATCAATAAACTAATCAACGACAACAGACAACCATGTGAAAAGATTAAATTTCTCTATGCTCTCAGGGATGACATGTTTGTCCACAACAATAGAGTGAAGTTCTTCGACTTCATCATTCCAGTCATACCTATCGTTAATAGTTCGAATTCATCGGAAATGATGCGAAAGCGTCTGAAAGATATAAATTATTTAAATGAGATATCAAAGCATTTCATCAGTGAGGTTGCCCTATATATTGATGACATGCGACTTATTCACAATATTTTTAATGAATTCACCCTCTACAAATCTGAGTTGCATAGCGATAGACTGAATACGACGAAACTGTTAGCTATGATGATCTATAAAAACGTTTACCCGGATGATTTTGAGAAACTGCACCATGCTGAAGGGGCTCTTTACAAGATCGGTAACATGAGGGCCGTTCTTATCATCTCGAAAAAACGAAAAATTGACGATGAGATTGCAAGCCTCAAAAAAGACTTAGAAGTATCAGGGGATGAGGAAATTAAAAGTGAAATTGAATTGATAAAGATGTTCATAGGCCACATTGCATCGACGGTTGATCAGCCAATTAATGGGCTACAAATCGATAACCAAACCATTTATTTTAATCAGATTAATAACTGGGACTTATTTGTTAAATTATTTAATTCAACAAATATTATTGCAGTTCAACACACACCTAATTATGGCAATAGGAATATTAACCTTGGAAAGTCTTTCCTCCAACTTCAAACAGAAGTTAGTCCTGACCTGACTTTTTCCCAGCGCAAGAAAAACATTGAAAATAAAACGGAGTTAAAACGTATTGACATCCAGACTAGGATTCATGTCCTGGAAAAAGAAAAAGCATCAATCTCACAACTCCCCTTACATGAGCTCATCTTGAGAAATGACCAGACCATCGAAGAAATACTTACAAGCAATGGTATTTCCAATCTGCAGCCTCTGGCTTATCTGATAAAGAACGGCTACTTGGATGAAAGTCATTATCTCTACACGTCGCAGTTTTACGAAGGCCGGTTGACCAGGAACGACCATGATTTCCTGATAACGATCCGTGACTTCAAAAAACCGGATCCGAAACAGCCGATAGACACCTCCAACGAAGTATGCTCAAGCATGAGGCCCGAAGATTTTGCTCATAACTATGTTCTCAATGTTACCCTTATCGATTATTTGCTTACCGATAATGCCAACAGAGAGCGCCTCCGTTTGGCGGTAAGTTATATATCTTCCAATTTCAGGGAAGCAGAAGAGTTTTTCACAGCATACTGGGATATCGGCAGAGATGTCAGAGAGTTCGTCAAGGTTATTGCCGAGATATGGCCTGGTTATGGAGCTGCTGCCGTAAAGTCTTCGCAAGCGCCTGAGCATCTTGCGTTGATCCTGCAACACGTTGATGGAAAATATTTAGCCGAAAAAATGAATGCAGGAAACGACCTAACAAACTATCTCGCAAAATATGGATACCTCGTTTATGCGTCTGATGTAAAGCCACCAGACAATTATACAGTTCTGAAGACACTGAAAGTAGTGTTTACCAGCCTAACAAGTCTTTCCCGCAATAAGGACCTCCTCGATTTTGCCCACCGTGAAAACCTCTATGAAATAAACACAGAAAACGTATTACTCCTACTAGATTCATATCCATGCGGCGATTCAGTTACACAACAAGACCCTGCGATTGCAAATTATTCTGCAATCACTTCTTCCGGCAGTGAAGAGCTTAAAAAATATATTAATGTTAATTTGTCACACTATATCAATAATGTATTCCTTAATCTGCTAAACAATACTCACGAAAATGCTACAGCTATAAAGCAACTTATCAATGCTGAATCGATTGATAATAAGCAAAAACAGCAAATTATTATTATGCAAGAGATTACTTTTGAAAACTTCGAGTTCATTCCGGTAGATTTATGGGGATATATATTATCTAATCGTAAAATTGATATTTCATGGATGAACATAGCAACATACCTTATCGAAAAAGCATGCGAAAATGAAATCGTGACTGAGCTTTTAAATCAGAAAAACATTGTTAGTTTTCTTTCAAAACAGCCAATAAAAACAGATGTGCTTGGGGATGATTACAGTGATTTGCTGTCGAGATTTATAGTTGCGAATGACAAAATAAATGATGATGCATATATTAGCTATGTAGAAATATTGCCATACTCTTATCCTGATTTTCCAGATGGAATTTCTCAAGTTAAGGCTAAATGCTTGGCTCAAACAAGAACAATACAATTATCAAATGAGTCTTACGAGTTTGCTAAAAACGATTATCCGCTTCTTTCCATTTTGTTAAGTTCTAATATTAACGAGTTTCTTAAAAAGAAACCGATGTATCCAATTACAGACACTATTCGTGAAAAGCTACTTTCAAGTGGTATCAACATTAAACAAAAACTTGAAATCATTAAGGACGTTACACCTTCTGGAGCTCGGGCAAGCAAGCATCTTTCTCGTTTGATTTCAGTCATGATCAAACTTCCAGATGCAAATTGCGATTATTTCGATAACGAAGTTATTTCTTCTGCAATAGTAAATGCTTTTAATGTTGAAGATTCAATACTTATACTTATTAAATGTATTATGAGTTGGGACTTGAAAATGACAATGGATGTGCTGAAACAACTACCAGCACCATTTAACGAAATCTCAGAATATTCCCATATATCTTCAAATAAGCTTCCAAAATATCTAACAATCTTGGAAAGAGTAGATATAATAAAAAAAGAAGTTCCAGTAACAGAAAATAAATTAAAATCAAAAATAACAAGATATTACATAAAGGATAATTTTTACAATTTCTGGTTGAATTTTGTCATGAAAAATCGCGCCCAGATAGAGCAAGGATTAAAAAAAGATCTGCTTGATTCATTAAAGCAGGAAATAAATTCCTATTATGGCAAGGTTTTTGAGCAAGTCTGCAAAGAAATAGTATTTGATAAAATAAAAAACTTATCAAAAATTGGCAGATTTTGGCATAAAGATATAGAGATTGATTTAATTGCTTTAAATGAAAAAGACAAAGAAATTTATTTAATAGAATGCAAATGGAAAAGTGAAGTAAATCCAAATGAAATATTATTTAAACTAAAGGAAAAAACAAAATATATAGATTGGAATAACAAAAACAGGAAAGAAAAAATAATAATATTTGCAAAATCATTTTCAGAAAAAACCCAGGAAGCACTACTTATAGACCTAAATGAAATAAAGAAATATTTAGATTAGCTAAATTAACTCTTAAGCAACCATAGATAATTTTTCTTTATCTTTTTAGCTAAATCTTTAGGTTTAATAATCCCCAATTCACATATAATTCCTTTAACAAATTTATAGGGAACTGCTTCAAAAGCAGGATTTCTTACTTTTAATATTTTCAGTCTTTCATCAAATACTTCTTTCTCATTTCTCTCTTCAATTTTAA
>Ga0076121_14_pt1 | contig 20554 bp, 15 predicted proteins | sample RifGroC2_FD_67678 | JGI IMG/M metagenome (GOLD analysis project Ga0076121, IMG submission 67678) | Parcubacteria (Wolfebacteria) bacterium GW2011_GWC2_39_22 | reverse complement strand
ATAGTTTTTTAAATTCCATGGATTCAAAATCCGACATTGCAATTTCAGTCAAAAAACAATCATAAAATCTAAAATCTGAATTTCCAATGACTAATGAAGCTCAAAATCAAAAAGACAAAAAATACGATTTGGTCGAAAGAGCAGAAGATTAATAATCAATTTTCAATTCACAATTCTCAATAAATTTACAATGGAACAATTTCCAAATAAATACAATCTGGAAGAAAGAACTGCGATTTATGGTGAAAATATTATAGCCTTTTGCAAAAGCGTAAAACAGGATACAATAACAAAACCAATAGTTAGCCAATTGATAAGAAGTGGCACAAGTATTGGAGCGAATTATTGCGAAGCAAATAACGCGAGCTCTAAGAAAGATTTTCGAAATAAGATATTTATCTGCAAAAAAGAAGCTCAGGAGACAAAATATTGGCTCAGGATGATTGCGGGATGCATAATTAAAGGATGAAATAAGAAAACTCTGGCAGGAAACTCAGGAATTAACAATGATATTCCAAAAAATAGTAAACTCGTTAGACAAGAAGGTAATTGAAAATTTGGATCATTGATCATTCAATGTAAATTGTGAATTGGTTATTGAAAATTATTTTATATGGACAATGAAATTGCTATAAAAGTCTCAAGCATTTCTAAAACTTTCCGAATTCCTCATGAAAAGGTGTCTTCTTTGCGTGGAGCGGCAGTTAGCTTTTTTAGCCGCAACAAAGGGTATGAAGAATTGAAGTGAAAAAAGGAGAATTTTTCGGAATTATTGGACGAAATGGATCAGGAAAATCTACTCTGCTTAAAATTTTGGCTGGTATATATCAAGCAGACAAAGGCAGTGTGAAAGTAAATGGAATGATTTCTCCATTTTTGGAATTAGGAATCGGATTCAATCCTGAACTTTCCGGTCGTGACAATGTATACCTCAACGCCACTGTTTTAGGGATGTCGAAGAAGCAAATTGATGAAAAATTTGATAGCATTGTGAAATTTTCTGAACTTGAACGCTTTATTGATCAAAAGCTTAAAAACTATTCCTCAGGAATGCAGGTACGCTTAGCATTTTCTGTTTCTATTCATGCTAATCGCGAAATTCTTTTGATGGATGAGGTTTTGGCTGTGGGTGATTCAAATTTTCAAAGTAAATGTTTGGAAGAATTTAGAAAATACAGAAATTTGAATAAAACAGTCATTTTAGTTACTCATGATATTAATATTGTTAGGCAACATTGTGATAGAGCTATTTTTATTAAGAATGGTAAAATAGAAAAAATAGGAAATTCGAATGATGTTTGCGATAGATATATGATTGAAAATGTTTCAGATAAAAGCGACGAGATGGAGGCAAAAGAGAATGAAAAGAAGAATATTGTTGAAAATGTAAAAAAAATTGAAAAGAAAATTGTGATTGATGATGCCAATATTGAGCCCGAAAGTGATTTTGGTAACAAAAATATTTTAATTAAAAATATAACTTTATTAGATGTTGATTATAAAAAAAAGCAAGCCTTTTTTTGCGGAGATGTGATGAGGATTGATATATCTTATTATGCAAATGAAGATGTGCAGCGACCACATTTCGGCATTTCTATGCGCGATGTGAACGGAACTCATTTGGTTTCAACTAATCACTTGAGAAAAAAACAGATAATAGAAAATATAAAAAAGGGCGAAAGCGGCCATGTGGTCATAACGGTGAATAAAATCCCTTTTGTTTTGGGGGAGTTCATGCTCGACGCCATGCTATATACAGATAAGATTGGAAGAATTCCAAAACCTATTCATCATATTAATGATGCTGCTAGGTTTTCAATTATAAATAATAATACAATTTCAGATGACGGTCTTATCTATTTGGACTGCGATTGGAAATTTAATAAATAATAAAAATTTTAATGGATATAAAAAAAGCATATTTGGAAAAAGTTCTTTCTAAATACCTCTTTGATAAAGATGGTAAATACAAGGTAAAATGGATTAATTTCGAATTTAATTCTTCTTGTAATTTGCGCTGTAAATGGTGCACCTTGGATCATACAAAAAAAAGGGAGATAATATCTGAGGAAACATTGACTAAATCATTCGATGAATTCATAGCTAATGGTAAATTTTCAATTAAAAGAATTGATTTGCATAATGCCGGGGAAACACTTTTGCATCCGAATTTGAAAAGATTATTAGATATTATTGCAGTAAAAAAACAAGAAATAAAAAGCAAACCGACGGTGCATCTCTTGACTAATGCACTTATTCTTAATGAACAGAAATCGAGAGAAATTATTGAAAGCGGTGCGATTGATGAAATAAGGTTTAGTATTGATGGTGGCACAAAGGAGGCATATGAATCTATTAGGCGAGGATCGAATTGGGGAAAGGTTAGAGATAATATAAAAAAATTCTTAGAGTTGAATAATGGAAAAATAAAGACTGGCGTAATCTGTATCGTTCCGAATGAAAGGGATATTTCAATCGAGTGGATGGAGGATGATTTTAAAGAGATATTTTTAACGATGGACAATATCGATCTTCGTCGTCCACATAATTGGGACGGAAGTATTGAGCTTGATATAGATGAGACTGCAAATGAACAAGCAAATGGAAGAACGTGTAAATTTCTAATGAAAAACATGGTTATTCTTCCGAATGGTGATGTTACAGTGTGTTGCGCGGACTTGAATGGCAGGGGAATTATTGGAAATGTTAATGACTCATCGCTCGAGGAAATTTTCTTATCATTTCAAAGATTGCAAATGTTGAAGTTATTCTCAAAAGGCAAAAAAGACGATATTAATTTGTGTAAAGCATGTGCAGGATTTTATGAATGAAACAAAAAATAAAATTTCTGATGACCTTTTAAAGGGTAAGCTCGGATTTGATTTATATGGACGCTATGCAATTATCCGAAATATTATAGATCAGAATCGAAAAGATGGCGAAAAGTTTCGCGTGCTTGATGTCGGGGGAAGAGGAAATATGTTGAGTATGTTTCTTCCAAGCGATGATGTTTTCTATATGGATCCTTTTGTGGAATCCGAAGACAAAAACTTCATCAAAGGTGATGGCTGTGCAATTCCATTGGGTGACCAATCATTTGATTGGGTGACTTCTGCTGATGTTTTTGAACACATCCCAAAAGAAAATAGAGAAGATTTTTTAAGGGAAAATATCAGAGTTGCGAAGGATGGTGTTATTCTTGCTGCGCCGTTTTTTTCCAAAGAAGTGGCAAGGGCAGAAGTTAACGCAAATGAGAGTTATAAGATTTTGTCTGGAGGTCAGGATTATATTTGGCTAAAGGAGCATATTGAAAATGGACTGCCAGAAGAAAAATTGGTAGAAGAATTTATTTCAGAAGCAGGTTATGAATTTCAAAAACTTCATAACAACAGGTTGTTTTTGTGGGAATTGTTAATAGGACTTGTGTTGAATGTGACGGAAATAAATTACAAGGCCCTCAAAGATGATTATGAGAAGTTCAATTTGTTTTATAATACGGATGTCTTCCCATTTGATTCAGAAGAAATGTCATATCGTAAAATATATTTTATAAAGAAACAGAGCGGCTTGAAGGATATTGAAATTGAAAAAAAAGTGATTGACGATATTTTATTTTTGGATGTCATCAAAAAAGCAATGGATATGTTTGCTAAACTTGATGTTATGAATAAGGGGATAATCCTGGAAAAGAATCAAGAAATTCAATTAGTGAAGCAGGAAATCCTGGAAAAGAATCAAGAATGTCAATTAGTGAAGCAGGAAATCCTGGAAAAGAATCAAGAATGTCAATTAGTGAAGCAGGAAATTATGGATAAAGATCAAGAACTGGAAAAAATGAAGGAATCAAAGTTCTGGAAACTGAGAAATTGTTATTTAACTTTAAAGGCTAAATGTAAAATTAAATGAAAGTGAAAGATTTTTTTGAAAAATTATCCAGCTTAATTAAGGGCAAAATGCATCATAGGATAAGTGAAGACGACGTAAGCAAGAACTATGCTGTTAAAAGTGCGAATATTTCTTTATGGGACGTTCCTTTTTCAATTGTTTTGGTCATCAAGAAATATGGATGGCGTATCTTTTTCCATAAGGCTTTGAATTATCAAAAGCTGGTTTTTGAGAGATATTCGGAAAAAATAATAAAAATTATCAATGAGGTCAAATTCACATTGATGAGAGAGGGCTATAAAAAAACACTGGTTCGTTCTTTGAATTTTATTCTTTATGGAAAAGGTGTTCTTTTAAAAAAAGAACTTATTTTGCGTCCAGCTAGATTAAAGGCTGATTCACTCTTTCATTTGATTCAAAAAGAAATAGGCGATAATTTAAAAAAATGGGATGATTATATCGTTGTTATATCTCATGATGCAACCAAGACAGGAGCGCCATTGACCGCTTTAAATGTTGTGAAATCGCTGAATAAAGATTTTAATAAAAAAGTGATCACCATTTTGATTCAAGGAGGTCCACTGGAAGAGGAATTCAAGAAATACGGAAATGTCTTTAATCTTAATTGCACGTCTTTAACGAGTTTGAGCTTATCAGAAAAAACTGCTGCAGATTTTCTGTTCAAAAAATTGAGTGAGGCTGGCGCTAATAAATGTATTTGCAACACGGTTTTGAGTGGATTGTTTTTGCCTATGCTCAATCGATATAATTTTTCAACAGTTGGCTTGATTCACGAACAAGCTGAAACCATAAAGCAATATAATTTTATTGATGCTACGGAGAAAATGATTCACTATGCAGACAAGATTGTTTTTTCATCAAACTTTGTGAGGGATGACTTTGAAAATAATTTTACAAAATTTCAAAATGAGATTTTGATTCGTCCTCAAGGTATATATCTTAGCAATATATTCGATGGAGAAGAAACTGTAGCTAGGAGAATGCTTCGAAAAAAATTAGGATTGAAAGATTCAGCAAAAATTATTTTTGCGTGTGGATTTGCAAACGAAAGAAAAGGTGCAGATTTGTTTTTTGAGGTTGCGGAAAAAATATCTCGAGATGCAAAAGATTTGCAATGCCATTTTGTATGGATGGGAGAATGGGACGAATCTCTTCGTGACAAATTGATGAAGATAGCAAATGAAAAAGGATTTTCAGATCGAATCATTCTGAATGGCTTTGAGAATGACCCATCACTTTTTTTCGCTGGCTCCGATATTTTTTTGCTGACTTCAAGGCAAGACCCATTTCCTTCAGTCGTCTTGAATTCGATGGATGTGGGTGTGCCTGTTGTGGCATTTGAAAGGGCTGGTGGTTCGCCTGAAATATTAGCTAATCAGCAAGGTATTCTTGTCCCATATCTTGATGTGGATTCCATGGAAAAGGAAATTATAAATTTATTGAAAGATGAGCAACTGTATGGAATTATTTCGGAAAAATCAAAAAAAGCAATAAAAGAAAAATTCATTTTCAAGGATTACGTCAAATTTTTATTGGAACAAATATCAGACAATGGTGAGATTGTTAATTCTCGCAAAACGGATGATCTTCGAGTTTCTGTTATTGTTCCAAACTATAATTACGAGCAATATTTGACTGAAAGGTTGAGCTCTATTGTGAATCAAACACGCAAACCTTTCGAAATAATTTTTTTGGATGATAATTCTGGGGATAATAGTCTGGAATTGGCTGAGAAGTTTCTTTCAAAAACTGACATTCCGTATAAAATTATCAAAAATGAAACCAATGCAGGATGCTTTAAACAGTGGGCAAAGGGAGTTCGTGAGGCAAAGGGAGATTTGATTTGGATTGCTGAAGCCGACGATTCATGCGAAGCAAATTTCCTGGAAATCTTGGTGTCTAAGTTTTCCGATCCTGAAGTTGGTTTGGCATTTTCTCAATCATTAAGAATGGATAGTGACGGGGTAAAGCGGGAGAGTTATTTGTCATATCTCGAATCAATTCCTAGGTCAGGGAATAGATGGAGGCGAGATTTTATAAATGCAGGAGAAGATGAAATTCGTAAATATTTGATAGTTAAAAATACAATTGTTAATGCAAGCGCAGTTTTAATGCGCCGCGATTTGTTGGCGGAACTTGGTGATAATATTGGAGGAGGACTTGCGCAAGCTGGCGATTGGTACACATATGTTCAAATTCTCAGCAAATCAAAAATTGCGTTCTCAGCCTTGCCTTTGAATTTCCATCGTTATCATCAGAATAACATTGTTTCACGCTCAGGCAGTAATACTGAGCCTCGCTCAATGCAGCTGTTGTCTGAAACATTTTTCATTCACGAATTTATTTTGTCAGGTTTTGAGGTGAGTAAAAAATGTGCAATGTTTGCGCTCGAGCACATCAAATTGGTTTGTCGAAACAGTCTTCATCGAGAGCTCGAGATAATACCAGAATTTGCAGATAAGCTCAAAATGTACAAAGGGAAACCAAAAAGAGTATTGTTTTTTTCAACCAATGACGGTTGGGGTGGATCGGAAGTTGCATGTGCAAAATTGGCTCAAAGTTTTTTTGCGGATGGATGGAGGACTGCATTGGTGATGAGCAAGCACAACCCGCGACCGACAATTTTGAATGAGATTAAAGCTGAAAAAAATATTGAATTTTTCGAAAGAAATGCGCTCGATTATGGAAAATCTATCAGGCTGGCTAATTTTATCAATGGATTCGATCCAGATATAATTTTTATTTCCCAAGGCCACGTATTTGAAGGTGCAGAACTGATGAAATGGTGCCAGTCAAATGGATATGAATATGCTAACTTTATTCCGTTAGTGACTGAACATCATATTTCAATAATAAAGCCAAGCAAGGAATGTGTAGAAGAAAATAAAAATTTCCTGAAATCTTCGAAGATGATTTTTTCTGATAATCAACAGGCGCAAAAGACAATGGAAAAAATATTCGGAGTTCCTTTTGATAATTTTTCAGTGATGAGGAATGGATTCGATGTTCAATATGCTCAACCGATGACATGGAGCAATGCCATGGATGATGCATACAAGCTCATCTTTCTTGGACGTTTTCATTGCTTGCATAAGGGTTTGGACATGTTATTGGAAGTTTTAGCGATGAAGAAATGGAAAGAGCGTCCGCTTCAAATAATGGCATTCGGTGAAGGTGAAGATCGTCCGATGATGGAGGAATATATCAAGAAACACAATATAAAAAGTTTTAACTTTTGCGGATATACTGATAATTTGGAAGCAGAAATCAAGAAATTTCACGGAATAATTTTTCCATCAAGAATGGAGGGAACTCCTATTTCACTTATTGATGCAATGCTTTGCAATCGCATGGCTGTGGTGACTCCCGTGGGAGGAATGCCTGATTTGGTGATTGATGGGCAAAGTGGATTTGTGGCTAATGATGCCAGTGCCAATGGCATTGATGAATGTCTGGAAAGAGCTTGGCAAAAACGTAGTGAATGGAAAAATCTTGGCGAAAATGCAGGGAAAAGAGTTAAAGAAGTTGTTTCTGAATTTCCACACGAACAATGTATAAAAACAATTAATGATATTTTAATTTAATTTAATTTAATTTAATTTAATTCAATTTAATTTATGAAAACACATAAGCCTAAAGCGCTTGTACTTGGCGCAGATGGATTCATTGGTAGTAATTTGATCAAATCTTTACTGAAGGATAAAAAATATTCAGTGCGTGGATTTGATTTATTTAAGGATGGACAATCGAGAAATTTGGAAGACGTCAGCAATGACATTGAAATTTTTGCTGGTAATTTTCTTAACAGGGAAGACATTAGAAATGCACTTATCGATGTTGATTATGTTTTTCATTTCATTTCTCTTACGACTCCTGGATCGTCGTATAATGATCCGCTGATGGATGTGGATACGAACATACGAGGAACAATTGCATTGCTTGATGAATGCGCAGATGCAAAGGTAAAGAAAATAATCTTTCCATCTTCTGGTGGTTCAATATATGGAAACAATGGCAAGGAATTTCTAGATGAAAATGATAGCACGAATCCGATTTCTCCATATGCTATTTCAAAACTAACAATCGAAAAATATTTAGAGTACTACAGAGTTCATCGAGGGCTAAATTACTTGATATTGCGTTATGCTAATCCTTATGGTGCAGGTCAGAATGTGGTTGGTAGTCAGGGCATTATTCCAATATTTTTAAATTTGGTCATGCATGGTAAGCCAATAACTATTTTTGGAGATGGAGAAAATGTTAGGGATTATATATATATTGATGACGCAATAGAAATCACAAAGAGAATATTTGACAAGACGACAGAGCACAGAGTATATAATCTTGGAAGTGGAAAAGGCGCAAGTATTAATGATGTTATCGATATAATCAAGGAAGTTACAGGAAAAAAAATTGAAACAAATAACGAACTCGAGAGAAGCGCCGATGTTAAACGAGTGGTTCTTAATATAGACCGAATCGCAAATGAAATCGGCGATTTGTCAACTGTTAATCTGAGAGAAGGAATAGAAAAGACTTGGAGGTGGTTAAGTAATATCAGGTAGGTGCGCCTGGTATTATTTTTTTAATCATTTGTAATAAAACAAAACTTATGAATATTGGACCGTTTTAAATAATGTTAATCGCATTAACTTTATTAGAATTCAATTCTGTATTGCAATCTATTTAAAGTTATTAGGCTTAAACAGACCAGGGATGTGTCATTGTGGACTATCCTGATTATTGGAGCGATGTAGCTGTTTTGCGGTATCAAAATTGATAGTTTGCCGCTTATTATTGGTAACGCAATCAAGCTATTTGCCAGTTTAACCGTGGTGGTAGCTTATTTTTTATATGAAAAATCATGAGCCTGGTATTGATTTTGAAAAAGCTGGAATATGCAAGATTTTAAGCTTTGTAACTAAAGCTAAAAGTTTCTCTTAGGAAGAATTTTATTTATCACTAGAAGCAAGACTGCAGCGTATAGGGGCATTATAGGGAATATGTATCTTGGTTGAGCTCCATCCCATGATGCAGTATCAAGTAACGAGAATAGCAATATTCTCGTTATTATTATAAAAGAAAGAAACACAATAATCATGGTAATATTATCTATCTTCAATTTTCTCATTTTTATTGTTGAAAAAACCAGCGCAAGTAGTGCAGTGAATGATAACAGTTTTGTTATTTCCCCATAAATACTCCAGATACATTGTTTGATTTTAATGGTTATTTTTTCAAATAAGTTTAATTTTGGGAAGCTTTTATTTTCAATGGATAGCATCAGTGTGCTTCCATTAGTTTCTATTTTTGTCAGTTTGTTTTTCTTGAGTGAATCAATTGGAATTTTAAAGGTGTTTTTATCGGTCACAAATTCTAATAATCCATTTCGGATAAGGGTTTTATCGCCCGTATATGAAATATCGAAACCTGAATTTAATGGTGTAATAACGCCATCTTTTGCATAAAATTCTTGAACATCTTGCCTGCTGGCAAAGTCACTATTTGATGTCAAAAGTTCGCCTAAGGCATTAGTCAATCCGACGGAAATCAATCTTTCATCATCCTGGAAAGCCCATCCTTTGAGTGAAGTCTGATCATTATTTGACTTGGTAGCTATAGTTCTCCTGTTCGCCATTTCATCAAACAAATCCTTTACATTGCTTGTTAAGTCTGGGTTATCGGACACTGCTGGTGGTTGCTCAGTTGTAAAAATAAGCTGACTGATTCTTGTGAAAGAGGTAGGGAATTGAGGCAAATATTTATAAAAATCTGGGTCGATAAAATCAATCAAGACAAATCTACTCTTGATTTTATTTTCTTTTATTGCTGAATTTATTTCGGATGCAACTTGTTTATAAAAAGTGTCGGCTGAAGTTGCATCCTTGAATCCAGCGGCATATGTCGCATCGCGAAGCATCCAATAGAACCAGCCAGCAGCCATTTCATTATCAATTCCTTGGGATTTCTTTGTCCAAAAAAAGGCAAAATTGTTCTTATCTTCAAGAAACGGACGCACCTTTTGAAATGACGGGCTTACTGAATATGCAATTTCTCTGGCTTCAGAAGAAACTGGGACATATTGTGTTGATTTTGATGTTTGTATTCTTTGGAGTGCGTTATATGCTGATTTATAGCCACTTGCATCAAGTTCGGATGGCGCAAAGAGACCGAACGTTTGATAATTTGCTGAGCAAATTATGATATAAAAAAGAAAAATGATTGCAAGGGGAATAATCGTGGTTCTTTTTAGGACGGTGAATGTATTTTTTAAAAAGTGCTTATTTTTGAAAGACGTCGCAAGGATTGCCAACGCAACAAAAAAAAGAAACATTGCAATCAATGCGCTTTCTTTTCTAGTAAGCCAAAGTAATGCGAAAAATACGCCTGTTGAAAAGGAAAATAACAAACTCCTATTTTCCTCTCTGTTAATCCATAATTGAATGAATGATGCCACTGAAAGAAGAAGAAGTGGTGCATATAATGTTTCGGCCAGTGTGTGATCAAAAAGGTAAAAGGTGATTGGCTGGAAAATAATTAATGCAAAACAAATTATGCCCAAAAATCTATTTAGACCAGCCTTGATCAATGAAAGGCTTAATAAAAATGCGGATAATATATAGAAAATTTCTATAATCACGCGCAGCGGTATGCCAAAAAAATGAGTAATAAAGATAAATAAGGGGTAAACAGGATATTGTATGAAGGTCATCTGTGTGTATTCCTTTGCAAACCAAAAAGCTCTGCTTGCAGCGGAAATATGCCACAATTCATCGTGTGGAGCATACAAGGCCAATATTTCATTATTAGCTACTAAAATTAATTTGGAAGCAGCCAAAAGAATAAGAGCAGCCCAAAAAAAATGGAACTTATAATCATTGAGAATGACTTTGATGACTTTGATTTCTTTGATTAATTTCATTGGCTTGTTTCTAATCTTTTCTATTAATTTCTCTTTTTATATATTTTAATATTTTTATTCCTGTAGGAATAGCTTTAAAATGAGTTTCACCTGCAATGCGAGGACATTCGGTTGTGGGAAACTCGATAGATTTAATTTTCGCCTTGTAAGATCGGCTAACCATTTCAATATCAATTGTAACCATGCCTTCATCTTTTAATCCCATCTTCTTATATCCTTCAAGTGTAACACCGCGGAATCCATGGAGAACATCCCAAAGTATTTTGTTTTCTCTTTTGAATAGGGTGGCAGATAGCATCGCAAGCCCCATTACAAACCATTTGCGTGGTTTCAGGAATTGTTTATCTTCTTCGTTCACAGCTCCTTTAATGATGCGACTTCCAATTACAAAATCATTGCCTGCTTCAAACAATTCGCGAAATTTCAAAGTATCTTCAACAGGAATTGTGCCTTTAGGGTGAAAAAAAATAACGGCATCGGTGGTGCATTTTTCAACCGCAAAATGGCAAGCAGCATTTAGTCCTCTCGTTGGCTGGATATGAACGGGTATACCTTCTTCTTTTAAGAATTCAATGGTACCATCTTTGCTTCCGCCGTCAATCGTATAGATTTCGTCAAATTTATCGAAATATTTTTTAAGTAGCGGAATGTCATTTTTGCACCCGGCAATTTCATTGAATGTTAGTAAACAGAGGGAAATTTTCATGATATTATTTATGAATTTGATTAAATACTTCAATAGCTCTCTCGACGGAAACATCCGAATTCATATGTTCCCATTCTCCCCAGCGGCCAAGGCCGTAGATGTTTTTCTTTTCAAAAAATTCCAAAATTTTCTTGATTTCAGTCGGCTTTTTAATTGTGTTTATCGGGTAAGCATAACTGTTGGTATATTTCCAATCAGCGAGTTCGTATTTTATGTTTGAACGTTTTTCGTTCATTTCTGTCCAATATCCGCGGGAATTTTTGCAGAAATTCTTTCTGTTTAATATGCGATGATGAGGAAGCTTTATGTCTGGTAAATATGTCCAATGAGCGTTTGAATCAAAATTATCCTTGTAATAGCTGACTCTGATAGAGGAATGGACAAGATTATTAATGAGTGAATTGATTGAGCTCGGTATATTGGATTTCTTGAATTCTTTCCATGGAATCGTATTTATTATGATATCTGCTTGGTATTTGTTGTTGATAGTTTTTGATGAAATTTCAATGTTATTCACATTGAAATTATAGACGATGTGATCTCCAAGTGCAGTTGCCATTCTTTTCCAGACTTCGCCGTATCCATATTTTTTTGGGTATAAGAATTGGGCATGTGCTGGCATTTGGCCAGCAGGACTTTTTGCTAGGCAGCTAAGAAGCGTTTCTCTGAGTGACACGTCTGGCAATTTATATAGCCAATATGTTCCAAGTCTGTTTAAATCGATTGACCAAACTTTTTCATTGTAAGGAATCATGTAATCGACGGCAATTTTGTCACCTAATTTCCAATATATCCAATCAATAAATTTTTTAGGCATTTGTTTCTTTCCTGATTCTGTTTTTGAAATAGACAATAAATAGTCGATTTGATCTTCAGTAGGAAGTTGCCAGATGTTTGATTCGAATGGATAATCAATCTCTGATCCTTTTGTGATGATAGTGGATTTTCGTTTGTGAAGTTCCCATTCTTTTTCGGGTAAAAATGAAAATAAAAATTCCAATACTTCTTTCCTTTTAACATCTAAAAAATGTCCTCCGCCAAAATCCAATGGGGCATTATCAACAAGCGCACTTCTGCATAATCCGCCTGCTTCTGCTTCTTTTTCTAAGACAATAAAGGATTTCTCGCCACTTTGCAATAATTTATTTGCGAAGGTGAGTCCAGAAGGTCCAGCGCCCAAAATTATGTATTTGTATTTATTGATGTTTTTCATGTTGGATTATTGATAACTTTTATTTAATCGAAACGAGTGAAACGCCAACCATTATGCATAAAATGCCAAAAAAATTAATGGCACTAAATTTTTCACCAAATAACAATATTGCACCTATAGTCGTAAGTATATATGAAATGCTTAATACTGGATAGGCGACGGACAGTTTCATTTGCGTTAAAATTTTTACCCAAACAAATGTAGATAATGCAAAAGAAAAAACTGCTCCATAAAACCATGGGTTCAAAATGTATTTCATTAGAAAATTCAATTGCTCATTGTCGTTGAGGAAATTCGCTGCTTGTTTGAATAATAATTGCCCAATGGACATCAAGGCGATATTTATAGTAAGTAGTAAATAGGGCATAATAGTATTTAAATGCTTTTAATTTTGTTATTTTTAAACCAATCGTATGTTTTTTTAATTCCATTTTCTAGTGAGACTTGATGTTTCCATTCAAGGGAATGAAGCCTTGAAACATCAAGCAATTTTTTCGGTGTTCCATCCGGCTTGGTTGTATCATTGATGATTTCTCCTTCGAAGCCGATAATCTTTTTTATTAGCTTGGCAAGATCTTTTATGGCAATGTCTTCGCCTGTTCCAATGTTTATAATTTCATTTCCTTCGTATGTTTTCATAAGGTGAACGCAAGCGTCAGTAAGGTCGTCTACATAAAGGAATTCTCGCATAGGAGAACCTGTGCCCCACATAACGACTTCTTTTTGGTTGCTTGCTTTAGCGTCGTGGAATTTTTGCAAAAGAGCAGGGAGGACATGCGAATTTTGCAGATCAAAATTATCATTCGGTCCATAAAGATTTGTCGGCATCACTGAGATAAATTTTGTTCCGTATTGTTTGTTGTATGCTTGGCACATTTTAATGCCAGCAATTTTGGCAATAGCGTAAGCTTCGTTGGTTTTCTCTAATTCTCCCGTCAACAAATACTCCTCCTTGATTGGCTGCTGGCAATCTCTTGGGTAAATACAGGAACTACCCAAAAATAGAAGTTTCCTTGCTTCATTTATGTGTGCATTGTGGATGATATTGTTTTGAATTTGAAGGTTTTGGAAAATGAATTCCGCGGGATATATATTGTTAGCATGTATGCCGCCGACTTTTGCAGCAGCAAGAAAAATATATTCTGGTTTTTCATTGGCGAAAAATTTCGAGACTGCATCCGAATCCAGTAAATCAAGTTCTTGTCTGGTTTTGTAAATAAGATTTGTATAGCCTTGCGCTTGTAAATTTCTTACAAGAGCGCTGCCGACTAAACCATTGTGCCCAGCGATATAAATTTTAGAATTTTTTTGCATAAAAGGGTTTGTCATCTTGAGCGCAACGCAGTGAAGTCGAAAGATCTGAGCTCAGATTTCTCGATTCCGTTTCACTTCACTCGAAATGACATTGATTTTTTTATTTTACAAACTATTTTACACCTTCATTTTCCAAATCTGCTTCCATCATTAATTTTACAAGTTGTTTGAAAGTGGTTTTTGGTTTCCATTTCAGAAGCTTCTTAGCCTTGGTTGGATCTCCCAAGAGTTGTTCAACTTCGGCAGGTCGAAAATATCTCGGATCAATTTTAATGATTTCTTTCTTTGTTTTCTTATCAATGCCAACTTCTTTTTCTCCTTTACCTTTCCATTGAAGATCAATGCTAAGCAATTTAGTGCATTCTTCAATGAATTCTCGCACGCTATGCATCTCGCCTGTAGCCAGCACATAGTCGCCTGGACTTTTTTGTTGGAGCATAAGCCACATACCTTCAACATAATCTTTAGCGTAGCCCCAGTCACGCCGCGCATCAATGTTGCCAAGATAAAGGCAATCATCTTTGCCTGTCACAATCCTTGCCAATCCGCGAGTAATTTTCTTGGTCACGAAAGTTTCCCCTCGGCGAGGGGATTCATGATTAAAAAGAATTCCATTGCAGGCAAACATATCATAGCTTTCCCGATAGTTGACCGTGATCCAATAGGAATATAATTTTGCAACTGCGTATGGGGAACGGGGATAAAACGGAGTTGTTTCTTTCTGGGGAACTTCCTGAACTTTTCCATAGAGTTCGCTACTTGATGCTTGATAAAATTTTGTTTTTATTCCGGCTTCTTTGATGGCATCTAAAATTCTTATTGTGCCGAGTCCAACAACATCCCCAGTATATTCGGGAACGTCAAAACTGACCCGCACATGGCTTTGCGCGCCAAGATTATATATTTCATCGGGTTTTATTTTTTCAATTAATCGGGCAAGATTACTGCCATCAGCAAGATCCCCATAGTGCAAGAAAAGTTTTACTCCGTTGATATGCGAATCCTTGTAAAGGTGGTCGATACGACCTGTGTTAAATGAGCTTGATCTTCGTATGATTCCGTGAACCTCGTAGCCTTTTTCAAGGAGTAATTCTGCTAAATATGAACCATCCTGTCCGGTGATTCCGGTAATGAGTGCTTTTTTCATGCTGATAGCTATTGATAAAAAATAAATTAGTAAAAATTAAAATTGCAATATCGCTCGGAAAATCGCCGATGTTTATAATTGACCAGTAGAGAAATTATAGCTTTTTTTTGGAAAAGACGCAATTTAGAAGTGGCGCAAATTCCCTCCCTTTTTATAGTCAGTGCTATTTATAATTCTTTTGTATTTGATTCTTGATAAATTCTGGCACTTCATCAGGGGACTCTAATTGAAAGCCTTTTTGTTTAAGAAGATTAAAAATTTCATTTTGAACTCGGTCACTTATTTCTTCTGCTCCCTCCCAAAATCCTTTGCCTTCGCCGATTTTGTCTGCTATTTGGTTATTTAATTCCATGTCTTCTCCTAATTTTGGCGCCCTCTTCTTACCTTCGGCTAATCGAGGCTTAAAAGGCATTATATCGTTTTCTTCGGTTATTGTGTCAAGATAATACAATAACCTTTGAAGTAGTGTTGTAGGCTGCTCATCAACCAAGAATATTTTTACAAAATTATGCGCAGTCCCAGACAGCACTTCATGATCAACATTAGTATTTGCTAATAATCTTTCAGTCTCTATAAGGTCATCCTCTGTAAATTCTTGCGGCTTTTTATGAATTCTTTTGTCCCAGTCATGTATGGCAGCCGCTTTTCCTAAACTCAAAGTTTCTTCTGGAGTAAGACCAATCGCTTGTGCAAGTGCTTCAGCCTCAGCAGTCACCACTAAACAATGTTCTGAAACATTTATCCATCTTCGTCGATCGTCTTGTTCCATCACCTTACCATTTTCGTCCTTACGGACCAATTTTCCTCCTTTTAATAGTAATCTCATTTCAGGAAGGTATTTAAAGGCTAAAGAGTTGAAATATGCAGCCTTTCTTGTCTGTTCAGTGGACCTTTCTTTTGTGTTATTGAAAATATCTGGTTGTTCAATGCTCATATTTTTTGAAAAAAATAATTATAATATATTTGTTATCTGGCTATTATTTCAATGGACTTGGAATCGCTCTTTTTGTTATGTGGATGCTTCGAAGCGGGGGAATGCTCTTTTTGCTAGACGCTGCAATCAATTTAAATGCGAAAGAGTGAACATTCAGATGTGAGAGCTGAATGGTAAAATTCTTATTATTTATTTCTTCTTTGCCATCAAATTTTCCAAGTGATATCCAAGATTCTCCGTTCCATGAGACAAGAACTTCAAACGGTTTATTATTTTTCTGCTTGTTGAAGTTAATATAGGTATCGATATCTGATTCTAAAAAGTTAAAAGAATATTCTAGATAAGTTTTATTCGACTTATCTGCCTTTGCGATTTTTAAATTATCTTTCGTGTTATTTTGACCATAATTTACAAGCCAAGATTTTGAATTTGGAAGTAGCGATGCATCAAAGCTTTTATCTGGAAGTACTTCACTTGAACCGACAACCAATGGCGATTTGTCGAAATTAATCGCAAAAGAATCACCTTTTGGAATTGCGCTCGGATCTGAATCATTGAGTATCCTTCTGGAAAAGAAATATGGCTCAAATTCTGCAAAGTTTTTGAAAATACGAACATTTTTTCCTAGCGGATCGGATTCTTCGAAGCCAATGTTAGCGACAATAACTGCATTTTGGGCGTCAGTATTTTTAATTACTGTTCCGTATGGACAAGCCATCCTAAGTCTCCCATCGTTTAGAATGCCCATTATGTCGCACGCAAAAGAGGCGTTAAGGATTTTGGTAACATTCATTTCTGCAGGCCAATATGATCCATAGGTTGCTTGCGTAAGCTCAGTGCTTTCAGTGCCTTGCATACTTGGGCCTGGGGAATCTGGATAAATAACGGTGCGTGGAAATTCTTTGCTTGATGCGTTGAAAAACAAAACACCTTTGTTTGGATTATTATCCAACTCTTTAGAGATTAATTCAGAAATCTTATTGCTAGACGTTCTTATCGCGGGAAGTATTATGCCTTGATGAAGAATAAAAAGAGCCATAATTGCGCCAACCAATAAACTCAAAATAATCTTTTTGTACAGCTCTTGTGAAAAAAGTGCGGAAAGGGTTAAATATATAGCCATCAAAACAAGCGTCAGCGGAACATATCCATAGCGCCTTGGCATCGTAGGCGGGATGCCATTTGCAAGAACAACAACCAGGATAAATATTAAAAAATACGAGCTGGCTAATGCAAATAAAAATCCAGCAAGACGCCATTCGCTTCGAGTGGTGTGAGTATTTGAATTAGAAGGCGCGCCACGGTTGACCCATGAAAAAACCGCAAAGGCGCTTAATGACGAAAAAATAGTTGCTATTGAAAGCCAAAGAAGATTGTTAGCGGCAAGTTCACTCAATGGAATAGCGAATGAGAAATAAACAGATTTTAGAGCGGCTGAGATTCTAAAAATCCAATTGTCGAAATCATCAGAAATACTGAAGGCGAAGCGTGCACGCAGGGAAGAGTCAGCCTCAAAGATTTTCCAGAGGAAATAGTGAGATGATATGGACACAATCATCGAAATTATTGTGATAATCGATGCTTTTAAAACGGCTCGCTTTTTCGTAATTATTGATATTGCAATAAATAAAAGTGGCACAGCAAGGAGATGAAGTTCTCCGGTAAGGCCTAGTATATTGCCTAATATTATTGCAAACAAATTTATTTTTTTTGCACTATAAAATTTTACAATCAAAAAAGCGCCGATTATGAGAATCTCAGACGGCATAGTTGAATAAGAATAGTGGTGAAAACAAGAAGTCCATATAAATGGCGACAATATCCAAATGAGACTGAGGGCGAGTGCTGAAGATTTAGAGAATCTAAGCGTGGTTAGGAGGCCATATAATGCTAAAGTCGTAAAGAGTTGGAAAAAGGAAATAATAATTGAATAGGCGGATGCGGAAGAGATTCCAAAAGTCCACAACATGAATTGAAAAGTTCGAGCTAAGCCATATGTCCTATATTGGTCAGGCAAATCCAAGACAAAAAAATGTAAGAATGCTTTTAACCATCCGTCTTTATTAATAAAAAGCTGAAACCCATAGTTTTGCAAATCAGTCGTCAAAATGACATCATCATATACAAGTGTTGCATTATTTCGCCAAAATATCCCGACAATTATGCCGACAATCGTGAGAACAATTAAGGCTCTGAGATCTAATTTATCCAGCTTATCAATTACCTCTAAAAATCTATGATGTTTTTCACAAAACAATCTTTTCAGCCGTGATTTCATGGTTATTTTAATTTTTTATTACTAGATGTTTTTGTGGAAGCGATTCTTTCCCATATAAAACCGTTATCCCAATAAATATATTGAAAATCGCTGGTAAGTTTGCCTGAAACATTCCATTGCGGAACAGAAATGATGCCGTTTTCAATTTTTGCAAATTCTTGGACACCCTTTTCTGTTGTTAATCTTGTTTGGGAATTGGTGGATTCTATATTTGCAAATCCGTCCCCAGCTTTCCATTTTCCGGCGATATCAGAAACAGAATTAATTGTGGTGTAGTTTTTCGGCGAATTAATAAATAATGTGAAGCGGCTTCCATCTGGTTGCTGGACACCTAACTCAATGGCTTTATATTTTGGATCATTTATGAGATGTGAAATAATTTCTAAATCAAGGCGCGAAGAAAAAGCGGGCCAGTTCTCACCACTCTTATATATTATTCCTGCTGCTGAATTACTATTGATAAACGCTAAAGCTTCATCGATAGACATATCTGGATTTGAATAATAGGGCAAAGTTATATATTTCAAGCGAAAACCTCCAAGTAGGCCTTCATAGTCAAACAATCTAAGGTGATAATAGCGATTGCCTCCAAGGAAGAAAACAGTTTTCGCTGCTTTTTCTGCCTGAAGATTTGTGCCGATTCCAGCAACAATCTCCCTTGTTTTCCAGTTTCTGGGGTCAGCTGGTTCTTCCATGCTCATCCCAGTGGATAAAATATCCATCCTAAAAATAGATATATATTTATTTGCTGATTTTTCACTTAAAAAACTATTGCTGTATAGATATCTTGAAATAGGTACTGATAAAGCAAGTAAAATTAAAACGATAGCTAACTTTCGTTGAAAGAATCGGGATATTGCGATTCCAGCAAATATAAAAATCGGAACTAAGCCAGGATAGATATAGCGAGGATCCTTAATTTCACCGAATGTTGCAAGAAAAAAAGGAAGAACAAACCATGCAATCAGCATGTGAGTTAAAAATCTAGCTTCTGAATTTTTAGGTGTATCCTCTATTTTTTTGCGAGATTTGATTAATTTGGAAATTAGTAATGTTACAGTGAAAAGGATTGCAATAATTATTGCTGGATATATGAATATTGTATATAGATATTGCAATATGGTATCGATATCAAAAACATTTCCAAATCCGTATAATTTTGCAATATTGTGTGACGAAAGAGATGCTGTCATCTCAAGTAACTGCTTATAATTATAAAAGTAATAAGGGCCCGCGATTATAATCGTTAAAAGCATTAATGGAAGATAAAGATCAATTGTTTTTCCAACAGAGGAACGGCGAATTTTTTGATAAAACAGAATAATAAAAGCGGGGAGCGTGAATGCAGGGAATGTGACTTTTGTTAATAATCCAAGACCGATAAGTATTCCACTGACTATGGACCATGTTTTTTTTTCTGTTTTATGCATTAACCATAAAGAATAAGTTGTGGCACACACTAGGGCAACCAGTGGAAGCTCAACTAAATAATTATGTGAAAGCACTGTAGATAGTGGATATAGTGCGAATAGTATCAAAGCAAAAAATCCTGCCTTTTCTCCCATTTTGGGTCCGGCTAATTCTCGCGCGATTCCAATTAATGACCAAGCAATAATAAACCATGCAAAATTAAGCGTAATTACTGCCGCATCCAAGCTTGGCCCAAAAAAATAAAATGCTGGCTGAGTGATAACTGTTAATAGCGGCACTCTTCCTGGATCTAAAGTGAATATATTTTTTAAAAAAGCCAAAAGGCCATTGCTTTCAAGAGTGGTATGTAAGATGGTACTTTGGTAAAGATAAAGTCCTTGATCCCATGCTGGTGGACTGTTATCCATATGAGACCAACGCAGCGATAGTCCAAAAATAACAAGAACCGTAAGGATTGTTAATAATTTCCAGTAGTCATCTTTAATTTTAAACATATTTTTGTATTTAAATGAATATACTTGTTCGATAAATTTTATAATATTTTTTATTTTCCATTGATTTTTCATAAGTATAGCAAAAATATTCTTTATTATCAATTTTTAAAGGCTCTATACTAAACAGTGTGGTGGATAACAATAGAAGTGGTAGAATTTAAGCGCTTAAACGTAAATTCACACCACTCCTATGAAAAAAGGTATCAAAG
>Ga0076121_13_pt1 | contig 143232 bp, 139 predicted proteins | sample RifGroC2_FD_67678 | JGI IMG/M metagenome (GOLD analysis project Ga0076121, IMG submission 67678) | Parcubacteria (Wolfebacteria) bacterium GW2011_GWC2_39_22 | reverse complement strand
GGATGAGTTCGAGATCAGTGACAGGGGTGAAGTCGTAACAAGGCACGCGTAGCGGAAGCTGTGCGTAGATTAATTAAATATTTTTAGAGTCGGTTTTAATGGTGTTGGTCGTGGAGCCATAAGTCACGATCCTTTGGGCGACTAAAAAAGTTCTGGATGAACAAACAATTCGGTTTATAGGCAGTATTAAAAAACAGATGAGTGGTCATCTGTTTTTTAATACAAAAATTTTAGTATTGTCATTCCCGCGGAGGCGGGAATCCAGTATTGAATAGATTCCCGCCTCCGCGGGAAGGACAGAAAAAAGAATAAAAAAGAGCGGCCATTGCTGGCCGCTCGGGGGAACGGGGGAGGGTTACTTTTCCATGTAAATAATAGTCATGGAGACATACCCGGCATGATAGCCACCATAAACGCTATGGCTAATGATTTGCACATTTCGATTATCCGACATCCACTTTTCGGCGCTTGTTAGCATCGATAGCTCGGCTACCATCATCGAATCTTGGCTGTTGAAGAATACGAACTTTTCAGAGAACCGAACAATCTTCGGAGCCTTTTCTTCGGCCAGCTTGATGACTCTTGGTTCGTGCACCGCTTTCTTTTCCTCCGCAAACGAAGGGGAAACGATGGCGAGGATGATGGCTGCGAGGATAACGGAAACGATGCTTCTCATGATTTTTTCTCCTGTGAAATATGATGCCCGATGGGCGTTATAAACGAGCTTAACTAACTTATAAAATTATTTTACAACACATTGTACATATTTGTCAATGTCATGAAATGCGTAGGGATATGCAGCAGTCTTAGCCTTGTTGTCATACCGGCGAAAGCCGGAATCCAGAATTTTATTGTTAAGTATGTGCGAAGAACCCTGGATCCCGTGTCGGAGCACGGGATGACAATGCGGGTGGGTTTTGTATTTTGCGTGTGCGAGCCTGTGAAAATGGCGGATAAAATGAGTATTCTTTTGCATTCTTGAATCTCCGAAATATTTCTGGTTCGAAGTTTTGCCCTTGGCGTTGCTAGCGAGCATGCGAGTGTGCAACGTGCCGGGCTGTCGGATTCGATTCTTCTAATACGAATCCGACGGGTACTTTTTCTAAAAAAGAACATGTAAAAACTCTGGATTCCCGCATCCGCGGGAATGACAACCGTGGAGGATGTATGGACGTTGTCCGTTCCCCAAAATATGCTATACTCTACTAATAGATAGAATCTACCGATATGCAAAAGATCTTACTTGTTGAAGACGATCCGTTTTTGTCTTCACTATTGAAAAACAGGCTTAAAAAAGAAGGCTTTGAAGTTGTCTATGCCCGCGATGGGGAAGAGGCTATCACCGCACTCCGCACAATACCAGTTCAACTGGTTCTTTTGGACGTCATACTCCCGAAGCGCTCAGGCTTTGAAGTTATGGAGGAAATACGAACCGATATGCAAGTAAAATTGCAAAACGCAAACCTCCCAATTATTGTTATATCAAACCTTGGACAGCCCGAAGACATGGAAAGAGGGAAAGCGCTGGGAGCGATTGAATATTTTGTAAAAGCAAAAACATCCATCGATGATTTAGTAGGGCGCGTAAAAGATTTTATAACAGCGATTGCGCCGGAAACACCAATAACTCCGCCTACTATATAAGAAGCAATAACAAATCCGCCGTACGGCGGATTTGTTATTGCAGGACTTACATTGAATTCAGAAATACTGTATAATTAAGCAACTCAAGAAAAGGTCGGATACGCTAGAAGAAAAGCGTACAAATTGATTTTGAATGAAACACGAAACGCATCATACGATGCAATGAAATATAAAAATATAATTAGTAAAATACAAAAATAATTTAGTATGACTAAAACACAACAAAAAGGTTTTACATTGCTTGAACTCTTGATCGTTATTGCGATCTTGGCAGTGCTCGCAACAGTTGCAGTGCTCGTTATTAATCCAGTTGAATATCTCCGACAGGCACGCGACTCGCAGCGTATCGGTGACCTCGGCGCAGTAAAAGGGGCTATTGATTTGTATCTTACAACGGCTACATCAACCGATCTAACAGTCGGAGTTACAGGGAATGCGGCTCGATGTATGGTTGGGGTTGCATCGCCATTTGCGATGAATGCGGGTGTGTGTGTCCAAAACACAACGCGTTTAACCGATGGAACAGGATGGGTGTTGGTAAATCTAGGCCTTACAACTGCAGGCTCTCCGCTTACGACGCTTCCAGTAGACCCTACGAACAGTGCAACATACTTTTATGCATATGCTGCAAATGAAACAGCAAATACATATGAGCTGAATGCAAAGCTAGAAAGTGCTAAGTTTATGACAGACCAAGATATTGATGGAACAGATGGTGGAAACCAGGCAGCATGGTATGAGATAGGAAATGAACCTGGATTAGATCTCTAATTAAAAAATACTCCGCACTCGTGCGGAGTATTTTTTTTGGAGCAAATATCGATTTCTGTTATACTAATACAGATATATGCAGATTCCAGTGCAAAAATTAAAAGAGATGATCGTGAACGAGGGGCTTATTACTCCCGAAGCATTTGATTCTATTGCGCAAGAAGCGCAACGATTGAATCAACGAGTAGACGACATTCTTGTATCCCGTGGGATTATCTCGACGGATTATTTTTATACATTACTATCGCGATATGTAGGTATCGAATTGGTGAATCTATCAACGGTACCAATCGATGAAGAGGTGTTGGCATCGTTGTCGCTCGATCTCGCTCGACAAAAAGGAGTCATTGCATTCAAGAAAGAAGCAGATGGTTCGATAGACGTTGCAATGGAAGATCCAAGTGATTTAAAGACGATTGAATTTTTAGAGCGTCATTTAAAAGTGCGCGTAAAACCATTTTTGGCAAAGCCAGGAGATTTGGAAAAGGGGTTTGCAATTTATAATCGTGCGCTCTCGCAGGATTTTAAACACACAATTGAGGAAAACATTAAAAAGAGTCTTGAGGTAAAAGGGGACAAGATAGAAGACGTAGCAGCTGCGTTACCGATTGTTGCAATCGTTGATAACTTTTTGTCGTACGCTATCTCAGCGCACGCATCCGATATTCATATTGAGATGCTTGAGTCTTCTGTTTTGGTTCGTTTCCGCATTGATGGTATCTTGCATGAAATCTCGCGCATTCCAAAAGAAGTTGAATTGCCCGTTGTTGCACGTATTAAGCTGCTCGCGGGACTGAAAATCGATGAACACTATAAACCACAAGACGGTCGCATGCGTCATCGAGCGGGGGACGAGATAACCGACGTGCGTGTTTCTATTATGCCGACGCTGTATGGAGAGAAGATTGTTATGCGTTTATTGTCGGCCGGGCAAAAACCGTTGGCACTCGAAGAAATCGGAATGCTCGAGGATATGGTAAAGATTGTCGAAGAAGCATTAAAAAAGAGCTTTGGTATGTTAGTTGTATGTGGACCAACAGGTTCTGGTAAAACGACAACACTCTATTCCGTATTGAGCATGCTCAACAAGCCGGAAGTGAACATGGTAACGATTGAAGACCCAATCGAATACCATATTCAATACGTTAATCAAACACAGATTAATGCTGTTGCAGGAGTAACCTTTGCAAGTGCGTTGCGCGCATTCTTGCGACAAGACCCGAACATCATTCTCGTTGGAGAAATCCGCGACGAAGAAACCGCAGAAATTTCAGTACATGCCGCATTGACCGGACATATTTTGCTTTCTTCATTGCACACAAATGATGCTTCTACTGCAATTCCGCGATTGATCGATATGCACGTACCACCATTTTTGATTGCAGCGGTATTAAACCTTATTATTGCGCAACGTTTGGTTCGTAAGACATGTGTAAGCTGTATTGAATCGTTTGTACCTACGCCGGACATTATAGAGGTCCTGCAGCATACGCATGCAGAAATGGGGCAAACCGATTATGTTGCACCTAAGTCGCTGTATCGCGGACGGGGTTGCCCGGTTTGTAATTTTACGGGCTACAAGGGCCGTATGGGTATCTTTGAGGTATTGGAAATCGACAACGAAGTACGCACGCTTATAAGCGGACATGATTTTTCTTTGGATGCATTAGTAGCGCTTGCACGAAAAAAGGGGATGGTTACGATGCTTGAAGATGGAGTGCGAAAAGCTGAACTTGGATTAACGACGATGGAGGAAGTGCTCAGAGTTATTCGGGAATAACGATGACATAGGAGCCTCGCCTAAAAAGGCGAGGCGAATGTATATTATCAGGTACCCCGCCCTCTATGCTTTTAGAGATAAGGAATATGCGTATCAACGCATTTTTTGGTATACTTACTATAATAAAAGCGATGAGCTTAGAGGGCGGGGTGCTCAATGATATAATTGCGCGCTTCACTTGCAAATAACATTGGCATGAAATTTACCTACACCGCAATAAAACAGGACGGAAAGATGGTTTCCGGAGAAATGGAAGCACAAGGCGCTGCACAAGTGCTTGAATTTATTGCATCACAGGGGTTGCGACCGGTTTCGTTAAAAAAAGAAAGCGCGGAGCAGGCTGCAAGTAAGGCAAGATTTTTACAATCAAATATAACAATTGGAGATAAAATATTTTTAACAAAATACCTTGCGTTGATGCTACGTATCGGAACAGACCTGTTTAAGGCAATCGATATTCTCATTGCCGATTTTGATAAGCCGGCCGTGCGAGTATTGTTGTATGAGATACGCGCCAATCTTGAAAAAGGGCAGCCATTTCACGTTGCATTTGAAAAATATCCAAAATACTTTACGAGCGTATTCGTAAACCTTGTGAAGGCGGGCGAACAATCGGGAAATTTAGAAAAAACGTTTGAACAGTTGAGTGTTAATTTGCAGCGCGAACAATCATTGCGCCAAGAAGTTAAATCAGCATTAACGTACCCTGTCATATTGGTTGGCGTTGCTTCGTTAGTTGTGCTTCTTTTGGTTAGTTTCGCATTGCCAAAAATATCAAAGCTCTTTGTAGATAGTGCAACAGTCCCTCCACTATTTTCGCGAATTGTGTTTGGGATTGGATTATTTTTGAATCAATATATTTGGATCATTTTAATTCTCGTTATTGGTGGGGGAATGGGTGCGATGTTTTTGGTAAAAAATAATGATGCAGTGCGCAAAGTATTCCAGCATTTTATGCGGCGGTTACCGCTCATCGGTCCGCTATTAAGAAAGATTGCAATTCAGCGATTTGCGCTTACGCTATCGTCACTATTTCAATCGGGGTTGCCGATATTGGAGGCGCTTGCCATAACCGCCGACGCAGTGGGAGATGCAGAGCTACGTGATGCAATTAATCGCATTGCAAAAGAGGGAATAGAAAAGGGCCTTACAATTGGTGATGCGTTTAAACGAGAGCCGGCCTTTCCAAAGGTAGTAACAAATCTTGTTGCGATATCAGAAAAGAGCGGAAACTTAGCAAGTATTCTTGAGACGCTCGCGGAGTTTTACGAGGCAGAGATTAAAACTTCGGTAAAAGTACTTGTTTCTTTCTTAGAGCCGGTGCTTTTATTAACAATTGGTGTTGTGGTGGGAACTATCGCGCTTGCTATTATCGTCCCCGTATATCAATTGATGGGTAATTTCTAGGATCGCAAAAGAAAAATAGATACACATGAGCACAACTGCAAACAACATAGGTAAAAAGGAGACTCGAGCAGGAATGACGCTCGTCGAAATTATTGTTGTAATGGGAATATTTGTGGTGCTCGCTGCATCGGTTCGCTTTTTCCCCATTGATTATTTTTATGCCCAAAGCCTTGAAGACGACGGAACTAAAATAGCATTTACGCTTCGGGGAGCGCGCAATCGTGCGGTTGCACAAGAGGCAGAAAGCAAGTGGGGAGTTCATTTCGTGAATAGTGCTACGAGCACTGATTTCTATCAAGTGTTTAAAGGAGACACGTATGCGTTAGGAACAGTGGTTGAGCGGATAAATATGAACGAAACAGTGCAATTAGTAACACCTCCATCCGCATCTTCGACCGACATTATATTTTCAAAATTAGCTGGTTTGCCAACAGGGGGGAGCTCCATTATAATTTCATTAGTATCGAATCCATCAATAACAAAAACAGTAACCATACTAGGAACGGGGCAGATAGAATATTAAAAAAATGAATATTTTTACCGCGGGGACAAAAGGAAGGCGAGGTCAATCACTAGTGGAGATTCTTGTTGCACTCGGAATAGGAGTGATATTGATTGGAGGAGTAACAGCATTGATTTCTGTAAATCTACGGAGCTCAAGTGAAGCAAAGATGACACAAGCAGCCGCTTCGCTTATTCAAGAAGTCGCCGAAGGAGCAAAGGCAAAAGCAGATGCCGATTGGGAGGGCTTCTATGGTTTGGGAAAAGGAACTGCGAATAAATATTATATAGCGTCTTCAACGCGCGCCATTACCGCGGGAACGGAGGCGATAGCTGTAGGAGGGTATGCGTTTACACGGTATTTTTATATTGAGAATGTAAAGAGAACCCAATGTGGAACGGGTACGCCGACAGAAGCAGGTATAACGGGGACATGTGATAATAGTTTTCCGGATGCCGTAATTGCAGAAGATCCTTCATCGCAAAAGATAACCACGGTTGTTGAATGGGCGGGAGGTAAAAACATAACGCAAGCGCAGTTTGTTTCGCGCACAGGAAGCGCAGCACTTCGACAAACTGATTGGAGTGGAGGAGGCGGAGACAATTCTATTTTAATAAGCCCTAATGATAAGTATTCCGTGGCAACAAACGTTGATACGGCAACAACATCAGGATCGATTGTAATGGCATTGTCGGGTGGCGGAGGAGCGCCAATGGTGCCGAATATTGACGGAGGCGCTGCAAATCACTGGGCATGGAATGATATTATTGGATGGATCGATTTTGGATATGCTTCGGGAAATGTAGGAGTAAATAATGAAAAGCTTTTTGGATATGCGTCATCATCGATGGGATTTATTGCATTTGATTGTGCAACAACGCCAAACGGTAATATTTGCAGTGGTCCGGCAGGGAATTGGAAGGTGTCAGTAGCAGGCTCCGCATTGCAAGGTTGGGCATACAATGATGCTATTGGCTGGATTAGTTTTGATAGTGCAACTGCAATCGCCGTAACAGGACAGCCCTCCGCTTCGTATGGAGTAACAATTGACGGAGCAGGTAACTTTAGTGGGTTTGCATACAATGATGCTATTGGCTGGATTCGTTTTAATTGCTCGGACACTTCGGGTAATACGTGCGTCCCGCCTGCGAGCCCAGCGGTTGATTTTAGAGTGAAGACTGCGTGGACCGCATCATCAGACACTGGGTCACTCACGTCGCCGATATTTGATTTGGGTGGGCAAGGCACAGTGAACTCTGTAATTTGGAAGGGGGCTGCGAACGGGGGAGCGGTGCGATTCCAAATAGCCGCTTCAGATATTTCAACAGGGCCATGGACTGATACTGATTATAAAGGTCCTGGTGGCACATCGGGAACGGAGTATACGACTGATGGGGCTGATGTTGTAACGCCACTAAGTCCAAAAGACTTTTCAAGCGTTCGGTATGTGCGCTATAAGATTATTTTGGAATCAAACGCAGGACGTACTGATGGACCGGAAGTAAGAGATGTAATACTGAATTACAGTCGATAGGAATTGTGAAGTATACGTATCGAAAACGTTCCTGTTATGAAGGCTGATGTGGTATACTTAAATAAATAAATTTTCTAAATAGTACCTATGTCAAAAATAAATAAAATATTAATAGCTTTGGTAGTAGTATTAGCAGTTGCATTGGGAGTTGTGTTATATTGGCAGCGAGTTGGGTTTGAGCCAAAATATTCTGCAGTATATTTAAATACGGGTGATATTTATTTTGGAAAATTGTCTCGGTTTCCTCGCATGACATTGCGTGATGTTTGGTTTATGGAAAAAGGCGGTGACGCACAACAAGGGTTCGGCTTGGCCAAATTTGAAAATGCTTTTTGGGGACCAGAAGATAAGCTTGTTATCAATGACGAAAATATTATTTGGACAACTGAGCTAAGAGCTGACAGTGAGGTAGTACTCGCGATTAAAAATCCAAGAATCGCTACGCCGACACAGCAAGCGGTAGTAGATCAACAACAAGGAGCTCCGGAAAATGAAGAAGTGCAGGGAGTAGAATAAGATACCAATACAATATACATGCAAGACAAAAAGGCGATACAGCAAAAAGCACAAAGGTATATGCAAGGAATTGTCGCGTTGCCCTTGATGCTTTTGATTAGTGCGGTTGTTTTAGAAATAACGGCCGCAACGACCTTGGTTGCCTTCTATGTGTTACAAGGAAATGCAGGAGCACGTACTGTGGCAGAGGCATTGACGACTGCGCGTTCAGGGATAGACGACGCTTCGCTGCAGATTGTGCGAGGGACGATTACGAGTGCGTCCTATGTGTTAACAATCGATACACAGCATAAAGCAACGATTACCGTGTGTAAGGATGGCAGAAAAACAACAAGCTGCACATCGTTAGGTGGATGTGACTATAGTAATCCAAGTGATGTGGGAAAAGTGGAAGTAACCTCGGTCGGAACGGTTAAAAATAAAAACAGTTGTGTGCGTGCCATCTATGCAATTGACGGGGACACGAGTGAAATAAAATTGGAATCATTGAAAGAGATTTAGTAGTACAGAAACGACATGGACAAAGCGATCATAAAAAAAATAATAGACACCATTAATCCGCCAGTGCAAATTGGAGGGTTAGAGGCGAGCGATTCCTATATTAGATACGTCTCAATAAAAGGGAAAAAGGCAGATTTTGTTTCCGCAAAATTAGAGCCAGGCATTATTGAGGACGGAAAAATAAAAGATAAGGAAAAACTGTTTGGTGTGCTGGCGAGTTTTCATGATCAAATGGTCGGAAAAGAAAAGAGAATCTGGACTATTGCGAGCATTTCTGATAGCAACGTCTATACAGAGATGTTTATGTTGCCGAAGTCGACAGGGGAGGGGTTGAAAGAAGCAGCGCAGTTGAACTTGCAAATGATATCGCCGATCGATTTTAATTTGGCGCATGCCGATTGGCATCAAGTAGGGGAGCGTGAAGTGGCAGGCGTCCTGCAAAGTGAAATATTAGGAGCGTTCGTACCGAAACAGTTTATTGAAGAATTCGAGCAAATTGCCGATCGAGCAGGGTTTGAAATTGCGGCAATCGAATTTCCCATGCTCGCACTTACAAGAGCGATTGTTGAACTAAGCGATCAGTTTGATAAAAAGAAAAATTATCTCGTATTCCGCCTCGGGAGTGACGGCATCTCATTCGGACTAGTAAAGAACGGAGAATTATATTTCCTACATTTTGTGGGATGGGCCACGGTGTATGGAACGGAGCGAAGAGCAACATTGCAATCATTGAAAAAAATGATTGTCGATGAAATTCATAAAGTGCTTAGCTTTTACGAAACGCATTGGGAGGGAACATTGACCGATCTGTTTCTTGTAACGCCGACGTTTGAAAAAGAAATAAAAGAAGCAATCACGGAGAATTTTCCAAACCTACGGGTAGAAATTCCAAACCTCCCCCAGTTTAAGGAGCTTTCTATCGGCTGGTTCAGCGTACTAGGCTCTGCGTTTCGTGGAATTATTCCACGTGATGCAGATACAATGGTGAGCCTAGCAACGGCAAAGACACGAGATAAATACGAATTGCACCAAATGACCAATTTTGTGCGATTGTGGAGAAACGTGGTTGTGACGGTTTTGGGCGGAGTGTTTTTATTGCTTATCGGGTTAGACATCTTTTTGGGAAGTAGCGGTAAAACATTGGCACAAAAACTTGCAGATACATCACGAAATCCTGCGATAGAACAGCTAGATGAATTACAGAAAGAAGCAAATATATTCAATCAAAAAATTGATTCGCTCGCACGCGCACAGCAAGAACGGTTACGATGGTCTGGATTTTTTGAAGATATGCAAAAAATGGCGGGGTCAGATATCGTGGTTAAGCGAATTTTGATTGAAAGCATAGACGCTCCAGTGACTATTTTTGGAGAGTCAGCAGCGCAACCAGCTATCGGCGAATTTAAAAAGGCGTTGGAAGCAAATCCAAAATTATCCGAAGTGCGATTTCAGCTTTCCAGCGTTTCACAAGCAGAGGGTGGAAAGTTTTCATTTTCAATGAGTTTTAAAATAGTAAATCTATAGTAAAAGCCGCCCAAAGGGGCGGCTTTATGTATGGGTTTGGTAAAGCATTGCTCAGGCAAGCGAATCGAGTTGACTCAAAGCCTCGGTAAGACTTTTTTGAAGGTTGAGTAAATCCTGCTGCACGTCGATGGGATGCGGAGTAGTAATTTTCCCCAGCTCCGTTTGAGAAATAGCTCTCAATTCCACGAGCGCTTCCGCGAATTTTTTGCCGGTAGTGACAACGTTGCGTAGGACCAATTGCGCGTGGCTTACGGGTGCGCGTCCGCGCGATCCTTGCCGGGCATCGATGTTGTGCTTTTCGGCAACACCGCGCAAGATGCGGGCGATTTTGTTGGGATGGATTGGCTTGCTGCCATTTGCCCGCACGGCTTCCTTGATCTTTTGCAGTAAAAGCTTCTGGTGCTCTTGCGAGAATTTTGCAAGCTGAAGTGCAACGCCGGCGCCGAGCTTCCCGTGCATAAGTAATATCTGTACTTCCTCGATAAGATTGAGAAAGCGGAGATAATACAGTGTTTGGTGTGGCTTCATGCCAAGTCGTTCTCCGGCTTCGGTTTGGTTCAGCTTGAACCGTTGCTGAAGTTCGTGAAGCGCGAGCGCGATTTCGATGATCGAAAAATCTTTTCTACGGATGTTTGCAATTGCGCTCGACAAGTAAACGTCGTTGTCGTTCATCGGGGGCCGAATATAACAGGAAACCCCTTTTAGCTTGCCGAGTTGAACAGAGCGGTAGCGATTTTCCCCATCGACAATAAGAACGTTCCTGCCATTATCACGGAGGACGACATCAATCGGCTTCTCAACGTCTCCACGCTCTTTGCACGATAAAGCAAGGGCTTCAAGCTCGGAGGGGTCAAAAAACTTTCTTGGTTGATCGGGGTTAGGAACAATGAGCTTAAGAGGAATCCTTACGGTAGTGCCGACTTCGGCTTTAATTATTCCGTCTGTAATAACTGCCCAGGGGACTTCAATCTGCTTGTTCTTGTGCTTCGACATCGCTTACCTCCTATAAGGGGAATGAGTTTCTGTAAAGGATACTGAAATCAAATAACCACAAAATGAAGCAAAACGCAAGTAAAATGCGTGGTATCCTTACTCAAAACAAATACGCCTTTTGGCGTATTTGTTAGGTGGAGCGGGTAGGGGGAATCGAACCCCCATCCATAGCTTGGAAGGCTATTATAATAACCATTATACGATACCCGCTGCATTGAAAAATTCAATATGCTTGAATATAGCAAATAAGAAGATGATTTTCAAGGCCAAAGAGATATGAGCCGTTCCAAAAGATAATCAAGAAATATACAAAAAGAAAATAAAAATATTTTCGTGTTGAGAGCGTTTTTATAGCGGATCAAATTTATCCACAGATATTTTATTGTAAAGTGGGTGAGTAAGGAGTAAACTATATAAGAACCCTCGATATAATCGAGTTACGGGATTGGTAGGGAGGTCGACTTCGCTTACTGACTCAGCAAATAAATAAGGTATCGCGTTATATGGTGATACGAGACATGTTTAATAGTTAATTCACAAATAAATAATTAAGAAATATATAAAAATGGTTAATAAAAAATCAATAATAATAGCATCAATTGCGTTTCTTGCAACAGTCGGTCCAGTTACTGCCTTCGCAGCTGGCCCAGCCCCTGTGGATCTTGGATCAGCGGGTAGTTTTGTTATTTTAGGAAAAACAGGAATTTCGACAACCGGAACAACTGTGATTACGGGAAACATCGGTGTAAGCCCAGTCGCCGCGACATATATAACAGGATTTGGACCAATAATGGATGTTTCGAATACATTTTCAACATCCGCATTAGTAAACGGGAAAATATACGCATCTGATTATACAGAACCTACTCCAGCCACGATGACTGCGGCGATTAGTGCTATGGAAACTGCGTACACTGATGCCGCTGGCCGGACGTTACCTACGGCAACTGAACTAGGTGCGGGTAATATCGGAGGAATGACACTAGCCCCTGGGCTTTATAAGTGGGGAACGGATGTTACGATCCCGTCAGATGTCACACTCTCAGGTACTGCGAATGATGTCTGGATATTTCAAATCGCAGGGAAGCTTGATATTAGCTCTGCAACAAAAGTAATTTTGAGCGGTGGCGCACAGGCTTCGAATATCTTCTGGCAAGTCGCTGGACAGACAACAATCGGAACGGGTGCTGTCTTTAATGGAAATATATTAGATCAAACAGCAATTGTATTGAATACGGGCGCAACGCTTAATGGACGAGCACTTGCACAAAGTGCAGTTACATTGGATGCGAGTGTCGTTACCGGACTAACCGCAACGGTACAGGCGCCAGTGACACCGGTAGTCACGGCAACTCCAGCTACACCAGCAATCCCCGCTACTTCGAGTCAAACGACGTCAGGAGGATATACATATACAACTCCAGCTACACCAGCAGTGCCAGCAACTCCGGCGTCGGCAGCTACGAACGCAGTATTACAAAGTCAATTAGATGGATTAGTAGTGGTCTTGCAGCAGCTTCACGCGCAGATACAAGCGAAACAGCAAGGTGCTTCAGGATTAACAACGAATGTTGGGCAACAAGTAAAGGCAATCGTTGCTAATCTCCGCGTTGGGACGAGGGGGGATGATGTAAAAACACTTCAACAGTTCTTGGTTGCGCAAGCAAAAGGTGTTGCGGCGCAAGCACTTGCAAAAAATGGTACGACAACAACATTCGGAAATCTTACGCGCGCAGCACTTGCAGAATTTCAGGCAAGCGTAGGAATCAGCCCGGCTCTTGGAAATTTTGGGTCGATAACTCGGGCATATATACAAGCAAATTACTAATACAATAATTAATAAAAACTAACATATATATTACATGAAAATACTGAGTAAAAATTCATTATTAATTGCCTTGGTCGGGTTCTTCGTTCTCGGGCTAGGGGGAGCGAATACTGCACTCGCAGGCAACCCAGAGTTGCCGGTAGATCTTGGATCAGCGGGCAACTTTAGAATTCTCGCAAAAACAGCCGTAACAACAACCGGCGCAACTTCGATAACTGGAGATATCGGATTAAGCCCGGCAGCGGCATCCTTTATTACCGGATTTAGTTTAGTAGCTGATCCTACAAATAGATTTTCAACATCAGCATTAGTGACAGGAAAAATTTACGCAGCAGATTATGCAGTGCCTACTCCGGCGACAATGACAACCGCGGTAAGCGATATGGAAACCGCATATACAAATGCAGCGGGAAGAACAATTCCAGATGGTACTAATCTTGGAACTGGAGTGAGCGACAAAGATATTAGCGGATTAACCTTTACCCCTGGACTCTACAAGTGGGATAACGGCGTGATTATATCGGCATCAGGCGCAACAACGACCGATGTTACCCTTGCGGGTAGCGCAAGCGATGTTTGGATATTCCAGATCGCAGGCAACCTCGACGTTGCATCTGGTGGAAGTATTCCAAATGGTGCAAAAATAATACTCAGCGGCGGAGCTGTTGCCTCAAATGTTTTTTGGCAAGTCGGAGGTCTTACGGGAGCAACGCTTGGAACATACTCAACATTTAAGGGAAATATCTTGAGCGCAAAACAGGTTATTATGCAAACCGGTGCAGTATTGGAAGGAAGAGCATTAGCGCAAACACAAGTTACGCTTGATGCAAATACGGTTTCGGGGCCAGTGGCTTCAGGACCTGGTACTATTACCGTTGTAAAAACAGTTATTAATGACAACGGTCAGCTTGGGACTATTGCCACGTTCCCGCTCTTTATTAACGGATCGTCCGTTGTTTCCGGTGTGACAAATAATTTTGCTGCCGGTACCTATACAGTGACGGAAACAGGCGCAGACTACTATCGTGGTGCATTTTCTGGAGATTGTAATGGAAGCGGCCAAGTTGTTTTAGCAGCTGGTGAAAACAAATTCTGTGTAGTAACAAACGATGATGTTGTGCCTGCTGGTCAAGTGTATGTTGCTCCGGTTGTTCCACCAACCCCACCACTTATCGACGTAGTAAAGGTTCCAAGCCCATTGGCATTGCCAGCAGGCCCTGGTGCGGTAACTTACACCTATACACTTCGCAACGTTGGAACAGTTCCAGCGACCAACATAACAATGGTTGGCGATACTTGTAGTCCAATAGTATTAGTCTCTGGCGATACTAATGCGGATGCAAAACTCGATGTAAATGAAACATGGGTATATAGTTGCTCGACAACATTAGCAAAAACTCATACCAATACTGTAACGGCAACTGGGTGGGCAAACGGAGTAAGTGCCGTTGATGTAGCAAGTGCTACTGTTATTGTTGGAACGCCGGTCATTCCATCAATCATTCCGCCGATCATTCATATCACGGTGGTTCCAAGTCCGTTGGCGCTTCGCGCTGAAGGAGGGGTGGTTACATACACTAAAATGGTAACCAATCCAGGCGCAGTTGCGTTAAGTAATGTTCGCATAACAGATGATAAGTGTGGAACAATACGATATATTCTTGGAGATACAAACAAGGATGCAAAACTTGATACATCTGAGACATGGGTATATATGTGTCAGGCAAACTTAACAAGAAGTACTACAAATATTGCACAGGCCACCGGTGAGGCTAACGGTTTACTAGCGAGAGACCTTGCTATTACAACTGTTCTCGTAGCTGCGCCGAGCCTTCCAAACACGGGATACGGGGATACTGAAATGGGGGTAAAAGGTCTTACGCGAGCAGTCGCAATCGCCGCCTTCCACCGATCGCTCGGGATTGGATCAGAAGGTAAGGACGTTGAAGCGCTACAAACTGCGCTTGAAGCAAAGGGGTTGCTTACAATGCCAAATGGAGTTGCAAAGGGTTACTTCGGTAATCTCACGCGCAAGGCAGTTACAAAATATCAGGAAAATACTGGATTGCCGATGGTTGGAGTCTTTGGTCCTTTGACCAGAACAAAGATCGTCTCCGAATTACCTGAATAATAAGAAAAGAAGAGAAAGTAAACAAAGGCCCCGCAAAGCGGGGCCTTTACTGTATTAATTACGGTAAAAAATATATATAATTAAGAAAAAGGTAGAGCAACAAAGCTATCGTTAATAACATAATCTATACTCACTACTATGGTTCAAGAGGCAACTACACAACCAGAGGGGAAAAAGGAGGGAGGGTCACTTTTACAGCTCGCAGCGATTGTTGAAGAATCGCATGATGCTATTATTGGAAAGACACTCGACGGAATTATTACGAGCTGGAACGGAGGTGCAACAAAAATGTTCGGGTATTTACCTGAAGAAGTAATTGGAAAGCCGATGACAAATTTATTCCCGCCCGAGCTGAAGGACGAGTTGCCTCGACTCCTTGAGAAGGTAAGGCGCGGGGAAATTATTGCCGATTATGATTCAATTTGGCTTCGGAAGGACGGAACTCGCGCCGACGTAGAATTCTCAATTTCCCCTGTGCATACCGAGGGGAGTGCAATCATTGGAGCCTCACTTGTTGGTCGCGATATTACGGCGCGTAAAACCGCAGAAGAATCAATGCGTCAGACCCAATTAATCGTAGAAAACTCATACGATGCAGGTGGCGCAGCAAAAATGTTTGGCTATACGGCACAAGAATCAATTGGCAAAAACATTTCCTTCTTGGCGCCGCCTGAAATGCAGGATGAAATGCCGAAGCTACTTGAGAGAATAAAAGCAGGAGAAGTAATCGCCGATTATGACACTGTGCGAGTACGCAAAGACGGTTCTCGCATTGCAGTCGCGCTTTCAATCTCCCCAATTAAAACAGAGGACGGAGCAATTATTGGCGCTTCTCTTGTGAAGCGCGATATTCGTGCGCGCAAGAAAGCAGAGGAGTCAATGCGTCAGATTCAGTTAATCGTAGAAAACTCATACGATGCAATTATCGGTGAAAGGTGGCGCAGCAAAAATGTTTGGCTATACGGCACAAGAATCAATTGGCAAAAACATTTCCTTCTTGGCGCCGCCTGAAATGCAGGATGAAATGCCGAAGTTATTAGAAAGAGTCAAAGCAGGAGAAGTAATCGCCGATTATGATACTGTGCGAGTAAGAAAAGATGGCTCGCGAATAGATATAGCACTTTCAATTTCCCCAATTCAAACAGAAGACGGAACGATTATCGGTGCCTCGCTTGTGAAGCGTGATATTACCTTAAGTAAGGCCGCAGAAGAATCAATGCGTCAGACCCAATTAATCGTAGAAAACTCATACGATGCAATTATAGGAGAAACGCTCGACGCAATCATCACGGGTTGGAATGGTGGTGCAGCAAAAATGTTTGGATACACGGCACAAGAATCAATTGGCAAGAACATTTCCTTCTTGGCGCCGCCTGAAATGCAGGATGAAATGCCGAAGCTTCTTGAGAGAATAAAAGCAGGAGAAGTAATCGCCGATTATGACACTGTGCGAGTACGCAAAGACGGTTCTCGCATTGCAGTCGCGCTTTCAATCTCTCCAATTAAAACAGAAGACGGAGCGATCATTGGCGCTTCTCTTGTGAAGCGCGATATCACGTTACGCAAAGGGGCAGAGGAGTCAATGCGTCAAATTCAATTAATTGTAGAAGAGTCGCACGATGCCATTATTGGAAAGACGCTCGACGGAATTATTACGAGCTGGAATGGAGGAGCTGTAAAGATGTTTGGGTATTCGCCAAGCGAGGTGATTGGGAAGCCGATGACAAATTTGTTTACGCCAGAGCTAAAAGATGAGCTGCCACGACTCCTTGAAAAGGTGCGACGTGGAGAAGTTATAGCTGATTATGATTCGATTTGGTTGCGGGAAGACGGGACGCAGGCTAATGTGGAGTTTTCTATTTCCCCTGTGCATACTGAGGACGGCACTATTATCGGAGCCTCTCTTGTTGGGCGCGATATAACCTTGAGAAAAAAGAGCGAAGAGTCATTGCGACAAACCCAGCTAATCGTAGAAAACTCATACGATGCAATTATCGGAGAAACACTTGATGGCATTATAACGACGTGGAATCGGGGCGCAGTAAAGATGTTTGGATATTCTCCAGAGGAAGCGATAGGAAAGCCGGTTATATTTTTACTTCCCTTAGAAATACAAAACGAAGTATCGACATTATTGAATAAGATTAAAGAAGGGGAGGCAATTGCAGACTACGATTCTGTTCGAGTGAGGAAGGACGGTGTGCAGATTGATATAGCGCTTTCAATTTCTCCAATTAAAACAGAAGACGGAACAATCATTGGTGCTTCGATAGTGGAGCGCGATATTACTGCCCGTAAAAAATCAGATAGACAAATCAAGGAATTAAACGAGGTGCGCAGTAAGTTTATTAGTATTATGTCGCACCAATTACGAACGCCACTAACGGTCGTGAATTGGAATTTGGAGTCGGTTCTGGATGGCGATTTCGGAAAGCTAGATGATACAGTGCAAAAGTTTTTGTTAGCTACACATAAATCGAGCGTAGAAATAACGCATCGAATTCACGACCTCCTTACAGCCATAGACATCGAAGAAGGGCGTATTGTATTTGAGAAAGACGAGGTGGCCCTTGATAGTATTGCCGCTGCGGTTATGAATGAAATAACGAAGCGGAGTGAATTGAAAAATATTGCCTGTGAATATATTGCTCCTGAAGGTGACTTGCCGACCATTGAAGGGGATGGTGAGAAAATTAGAGCAGCAATTAATAAGATGATGGAGAACGCAATTATTTATACCAAAGAGAACGGTAAAATTATAGCGAGATTGGAAAGAAAGGGGGATAAGGTTCGATTTGAGGTGAAAGATTCCGGAGTCGGTATCCCTACCCCAGAGCAACACCGCGTGTTTACGCGGTTCTTCCGAGCTTCAAATGCGACGGTTATGCAACCTGACTCCTTTGGCTTAGGGCTGTTTATAGCAAAAAGTTTTATCGAACAGCATGAAGGAACAATCGGGTTTGAAAGTAAAGAGGGTGAGGGAAGCACCTTCTGGTTCGAAATACCTATGAAACTCGCGCATAGCTAAGAATTATTTAGATACTATATGCAATTTAAAAAGATAGCCACAAAGATACTCATAACTGCGGGTATAGCAGGGGTTACCTTTTTTACGCTAGCAATGTTTTTTCCGATTCAGGTGTTGCGTATGCAAGGAGCATATATTCAGCCTGTCTTACCAATAGCAGAGCCTATTGTCCCTGATCCTATAATCAGCGAGCCAATACTCGAAGTTGTTCAGACTATCGTAGCCCTTAAGCAGGTGGCGGTAGTGCTCCCGATGCGTCTTAAGATTCCTGCGATTAATGTTGATGCCCCTGTTGAGTACGTTGGGCTCACTCCCCAGGGAGCAATGGACGCACCGAAGGAAGCAGCGAACGGAGCTTGGTTCAAACTCGGGCCGCGTCCAGGGACTACGGGGAGTGCCGTTATTGCTGGGCACTATGGGTGGAAGAATAACTTGCCCGCAGTATTTGATAATCTACACATGTTAGTAAAAGGTGATAAAATATCCATAGAAGATGAAAAGGGGCAGGTCATCACCTTTGTTATCCGGGAAATCAAATCATACGATCAGTACGCAGACGCCACAGATGTATTTGAATCAACTGACGGGAAAGCACATCTCAATCTCGTGACATGCCAAGGAATATGGAACAAAGGGAAACAGAGCTATTCAAAAAGACTTGTAGTATTTACCGACAGGGAATATGAATAATAAAAAAATAAACCTCATGGGAATTAAAAAAATAGTAGACAGTAAAAGGGCATCACATTGGTGCGCCAATGTAGTATTGGTTGCAACTATTTTTTCTGCACCACTTAGCGCGGCATATGCGCAAGGGATAGATTTAGAGTTGACGGTAAAGCAGCTGCAGCAAAGAGTTGATACGTTGGAACGACAACAAAGAAATGATAGCGTGACGTTTACGGGCAGTTTGCGAGTAGGTTCAAGAGGGGGTCAAGTAAAGGCGTTGCAAGAATTTCTTAAGCAATCGCCTGATATCTATCCCGAAGGGTTAGTTACGGGATATTTCGGACCGCTTACAGAAAATGCAGTCAAACGTTTTCAGCAGAAAGAAGCCATAGAAGCAATTGGGATTGTTGGTCCGATAACGCGAGCAAAATTAAATGAGATTGTGATAAAAGGGGCTACGGGTACGACCGGAACAACTGGACTTACGGGTCAAACGGGTTTGACCGGTGAGGCTGGCACAATTGGGCTTACGGGTGAGATTGGTATAACAGGGGCAACTGGACTTACAGGCGCAACAGGAACAATCGGGCTTACGGGCGAGAGGGGGTGGGGAGGGGGAACAGGTGCGACTGGCCTGACTGGTGAAATTGGCATAACAGGCGCAACAGGAACAATCGGGCTTACGGGTGCTGCGGGTGATATCGGCATAACAGGTGCGACTGGCCTGACTGGTGAAATTGGCATAACAGGCGCAACTGGCACAATTGGGCTTACGGGAATTACTGGAGATATTGGCATAACAGGCGCAACTGGACTTACAGGCGCAACAGGAACAATCGGGCTTACTGGGCCAGCGGGTGCGGCTGGGTTGGTGCTGTCTGCTCAATATGTTCAGATAGGATCACAGCCAGCAACCGTCGGAGCAGGACAACCGTTCACCTATACCACGACCATACTATCAACACCGGGCATTACTGCTGAGACTGCGGTGTTCAATCCGCCGTTTACGACAAGCGGTACTGTATTTACATTAGCTAACATTGGAAAATACGAAGTAAATTATACGATGTCCTATCCCACGGATGGCGGTGTTGTGTTGTATGTCGGTTCGACAATTCCTACTATGGTACCACTTCCGTACACAATTATTGGGAAGACTCCAGCCGGTGCTGTAAGTGGAAGTGTTATCGTTGAAACAACAAGCACAAATTCATTCTTGAGTGTAAATGCTGCTGCCGGAAACGCACTACCAATTGCCGTACCGCCAAATTCCAGTACCTCAAATGAAAGTGCAACAACCGTATCCTTTAAGCAAGTCGCACCATAATCGCCCTCGGGCGATTTTTGCGTTTTATACGCCACGTTTGTATTGTGAATCGCAAAGTTGCAGAATGTTCCAAAAGTACCGTACAATAGAATTAAATAATTGAAACGAGCAGGTACTCTGAGCGAGTGATTTTCGAGCCCGTCTCGTACCTCGTATCTCACATCTCTCCACTCTACCTATGTACAAACCAACAATCGGACTTGAGATCCACAGCGAATTAAAGACAAAGACAAAGATGTTCTGCGGGTGCGCAAATGACCCAGAGGAGCGGCATGCAAATGTAAATATTTGCCCCGTATGCACTGGGCATCCAGGCTGCTTGCCGACGATTAATAAAGAAGCGGTGCGCAAGGTTATTAAGCTTGGTATGGCATTAGGGTCCGAAATCCCAACCATATCAAAATTCGATCGAAAGAATTATTTTTATCCGGACTTACCAAAAGCCTATCAAATATCACAATACGACCAGCCGCTTGTTGCGGGGGGAGTGCTTAAGGGTGTTCGATTGGAGCGCGTGCACTTAGAAGAAGACACAGCGCGCATTGCACACTCAAGTCAGCTTACCGATTATCCGAAAGATGCGAAGCCAGCGAGCTTAATCGACTATAACCGTTCGAGTATGCCACTTATGGAGTTGGTGACAAAGCCGGATATTACCAGCGGAGAGCAGGCAGTTGCATTCGCAAAAGAATTGCAGCTCATTTTACGCTACCTTGGCATTTCCGATGCAGATATGGAAAAAGGGCAGATGCGTGTAGAAGCAAATATTTCAGTGAGTAAAACCGATGAACTGGGAACAAAAGTAGAGGTAAAAAACCTCAACTCATTCCGCGCAGTAAGTGATTCAATCGATTTTGAAATTAAACGACAAATAGAGTTGTTGGAACGAGGGGAGAAGGTAGTGCAGTCAACGCGCGGCTGGGATGAAAAGAAAAAGGAAACCGTGTTGCAGCGATTAAAGGAGCAAGCACACGATTATCGTTATTTCCCAGAACCTGATCTTCCGGCAATCGATCTCGCGCATTTTGATATGGAGAGTATTAAAGATGAAATTATCGAGCTGCCACAGCAAAAGCGAGAACGACTTGTATCCGAATACGGCCTAGGAGAAGAACAAGCAAACATCTTGGCCGAAAGTATCGAAACAGCCGAATGGTTTGAGCGAGCAGTAAGTGAAGCAAGGGCAATACAATCCGACATGCAAAGCAGTTCAGTATACAACTATTTCATAAGTGACTTGCGGGGGATGATGAAAGAAGCGGGGATTGGATTGGATGCGCTAAAAGTAACCCCATTCCATTTTGCGCGAGTTATCGCATTCGTTGCGCAGGGTAAATTAAACAGCAGGCTCGCAAAAGATGTATTAAAGGAAATGTTTGATACCGGAGCTGATCCCGATGAGATCATGAATGCAAAAGGATTGAACGAAGATATTTCGACAGAGATGTTGCAGGGCGTAATCAAGGAGACAATCGAAGAAAATCCAAAAGCAATTGAGGATTATAAAAAGGGACAACAAAACGCATTACAGTTTCTTGTTGGAAAAGTGATGGGCAAAATGAAGGGCCGTGCAAATCCAGAAGAACTCAAAGGTCTATTTGAAGAATTATTAAAATAAATAATTAATTAATCTACGTATGGAACATATGAGAAACTATACCGCAATGCCAGGGGAGGGGAAAGGAATCGAAGATAAATTAAAAATTGCACGAGAGAAAGCGCAACGAGCTGGATTCGAAGCAACGAGCATGTCAGTTGAGAAGTCAAAAAAAGATATTGCACGGATGGCAGAAGACATGTCAGCCGAAGAAATTTCAAGCACGATCGCAACGCTTATGAGGCAACTTGAAAAAAAGGAGCGCGAAGACGGAGCGGGGCATGCATAAGAAAAAAATCGTCAGCCTCGGGCTGGCGATTTTTTATTGTGTAAGAAAATTTTTAACAAGCTGTAATGCTTCGGCTTCACTCGTAATCCAGTGAATAGTTTTGTCACGTTTAAACCATGTCATCTGGCGCTTAGCATACTGGATACTTTCCAGGAGAATTTTTTCAAGCAGCAATTCTTTAGAAATAAGTCCACGAAGAAAGCGACTGACCCATCGATATTCAAGACCAAGATCATCGAGCCGTTTCCAGCTAAGACCATTGGCGTGTAGGCGTTCAACTTCTATAAGCATTCCAGCCTTAATGCGTTTGTGTAAACGCTTTTCAATTAACGACGCAATCTCTTCTTGTGTTCGAGTGATGCCAATCGTAAGTAAGTCGTATGGAGACGATGCTTTGAGTTCGGGAACGGGGGAGTGAGTAATAAGAACAATTTCGAGCGCACGAATTAATCGGCGACGATTGTGTCGATCAATTGTTCGGGCTCGATGAGGGTCGAGTTGCTCGAGTTGCGCGAACAACATTTCAGTCGATTGCAGTTCGAGCTCTTTGCGCAAGAGCGGTTGTGACGGAACAGCGGGAAGAATATAGTTGTGTGTTATGGCATCAATATATAATCCTGTTCCGCCACAAAGAATAGGAATACGATTTTCTTTTGTGATAGTGCGGATGGCTTTTTTTGCAAGTCGTTGATATTGCGTGACAGTAAACGTTCGCTTAGGAGAAGCAACATCAAGAAGATGATGAGGGATGGCGCGCATTTCTTTTTGGGTGATTTTCCCTGACCCAATATCAAGGCCCGTATATACTTGGCGCGAATCAGCCGATATAACTTCAGCGCCAGTAGCAAGCTTTTGGTGTGCAATAAAGCGGGCAATTGCAACAGCAAGGTCGCTTTTACCTGAAGCAGTTGGCCCAAGGATAACTATAAGTTTAGGTTTATGCATAAAATAATATAGCGCGAAAAGGGTCTTGCCGCGTGGTTCGCCTCGGGCGAACTTTACGCGGTTATCCACAAATATAGTTGCATTACGATACAAGGAACTATATAATAGAAGTATAAAACTTCATAGAGGAAAAGAGAAACATCGTTTTTTGCAGGAGGTATACGACAACCCCTGAATGCATCTTTGGTTGTTCTCGTGAAAGCCACACAAACTGATCACTTGTGTCGGTAATCGCCAGCACATTCAACCTTACTGCCCTACAATTAAATTTTCTCACTTCTCTAATATTTCTTCTCTTTACTTCTCTCCGAAGTTTTATAAATCGCATGTAAAGAAAAATATATTCTTTACAGCAAACACTTTCGCTCAAGGGAAACACTTGTCCCTCAAGCAAGCACATTGGTCTTCTGCTCTAGGCGGACGACAAGCACCTTCGTTTCTTTCGCTGACTTCGGTCGGCTCATGATAAGCTCCATCTTCGGATGGGGCTTTTTCTTTTTTATATTTTTTGTCATTCCCGCGAAGGCGGGAATCTATTAAATGCTGGATTCCCGCCTTCGCGGGAATGACAACATTCAGATGATTTTTTTAAGAAAACTTTCTCGATGGTGCGGTGTGCGACCATGCGCGTGAATTGCGGCAATATGTTTTTTTGTACCATAACCGACATGCGTATCAAATCCGTAGAAGGGATATTTTTTATGTACACGATGCATAAGCGCATCACGGTATTCTTTGGCAAGAATGGAGGCAAGAGAGATAGCGGGGATTTTTTCGTCACCCTTTATGATTGTGGCCACGGGGAAACAAAATTTTTTTTCGGCATCAGTATAAACACAGGTCGAAAGAAATCTTCCTCGTTTTTCATGTTTCATTTTTCGTGTTTCGAGAAGAAAAATTCCTCCATCAAGAAAAACTTCAATCTTTGCCGGAGCGGGGAGTTGAGTGATAAGTTTTGCAACCGCTCGCGTTGCGGCATGATTCGCTGCTTGAGTGACATTGATACGATCGACTACACGCGGAGACATCGAGGCAAGTGAATAAAAAATACGCGAATCAGATTTAATTGCAGTAGCCCATAGAGCGCGCTGTGGCGCAGTAAGTTTTTTAGAATCTCGAAGTTGCATCGAAGAACGAGATGCAAATTTTTTTATAATAGACGAAGGCTTGCAGCGAGCGGGGATCGCGACGGCGCATACAACAACAGGGCCAGCAAGCGGACCGCGACCAACTTCATCGATACCAATATGAAACGTTGTACGCCTATCATCCTTCATTATCGATAGCATACGGAATTACACGCAATAAAAAAAGACCGGCGGTTAAGCCGGTAGGGAGGGGTGCTCGAAAGGAGGCGGGAAGGTGATGTCGAGGCGTGCGCGCACGATTCGGGCAAGTTGGCTAGCGGAATACGTTGTCTCCACCTCGGCCGTGTTCACGCCGAAGCACGTTTTGATAAACGCTACCTTGTCGAGTGTGTCGAGGTGTTGATAGTCGGCGTGAGTGAGGGTGGTTGTGATGTAGTGAATACTGGGGATTCGACAATTGCGGTAGTATTCAATGACACATCGTTTACTGCCGACTGAGCAGTACCCCTTATGAGGGCAAGGAACTTTTTTCATATCCGACTCCTCTGTGGGTTGGGAATGATTACTACTAGTACCGTACCATAATATGGTATATACGACAAGTTTTAGCATATTTGAACTAAGCCCTCTGTTGATGCTACAATGAAGCCAATGGCGAAAAAGAAGACTAAAAAAGAGCTTAAAGAGCAGGAGGAAAAAGCTATTGCAAAAAAGAGAGGGAGAAAGCCAAAGGACGTGGAGGCCGAAGAAGAAGGGGGCGGATTTTTGCCTGATTTGCGATTGCACCCAGAAACGAAAAAAAGTATTTGGGCAGTCATTTTATTTGGGGTAGCCGTAATATTACTTTTGGCAGGTTTTCAAAATGCTGGTCCAGCAGGAAATTTTTTGTATGACATATTCCGCAGCTTGTTTGGTTGGGGGTATTATTTGTTGCCGCTAATCCTTACGGTAATGGGCGGAGTGTTTTTGACATCAGAACGAAGAAAGATATACGGAATTACTTTTTTTGGCGCAGGACTGTTTGTATTATCAGGACTTGGATTGATCGATGTGCTGTCTCCAGATAACGGAGGATTCATGGGGAAGATGGTGGGCGCGTTGGAGTCGCTATTTGGATATACGGCAGCGATTATCGTAATCGTTATTATGCTCATCGTTTCATTTTTAGTAACGCTAAATCTTCCTATTAGAATCAAGCGAGAAGGAAAAGAATGGGTCGTAGAAGAAGAGGAGGGCGTAGAAGAAGAGTCAGAGGCGTTGAAGGAATCGGTCAAGAAGGAAGAGGAAAAAGCAGAAGAGATAGAAGAGGAAACAGAAGAAGAAATCATTGTTGAATCGACGATGCGAGAAAAAATAGCATCCGTCATAGCGAGTAAGCCTAAAAAGGGTGAGACATTAAGTACACAAGACGATAAAGATTACGTATTTCCACCGCTTGATCTGTTGCGCTCGTCCGTAGAAAAACCACAATCAGGAGATTTGCGTGCAAACGCGAACATTATTAAGCGCACATTGGAGAGTTTTGGCATTGTAGTAGAAATGGGAGAAATTAACGTGGGGCCGAAGGTAACGCGATTTACCTTGAAGCCGGCGGAGGGCGTAAAGCTGTCCCGCATTACTGCGTTGAATCAAGACCTTGCACTTGCACTTGCTGCACATCCTATTCGTATCGAAGCCCCAATTCCAGGAAAATCATTAGTAGGTATTGAAGTGCCAAATAAAGCCGCCGCGGTAGTTCGCTTAGGGAGCTTGATTAATTATCCGGAATTTGCAGAAAGTGGTCAGTTAAGTTTTGCAGTTGGTCGTGATGTAACAGGGGAGCCGATGTTTGCGAATATTGCAAAGATGCCGCACTTACTCGTTGCAGGAAGCACAGGATCAGGAAAGTCTGTGACGATTCACTCGATTATTTTGTCACTGCTGTATAAGAACTCGCCAAAAACATTGCGGTTAATTATGATCGATCCGAAGCGCGTAGAACTTTCTGTGTATTCGGGCATTCCGCATTTAATCGCACCGGTAGTGACGCAGTCAAAGAAATCAATGGGCGTATTTCGATGGGCGCTAAACGAAATGGATAGACGATATGAAATGTTTGAGCACGCAGGATCACGTGACTTAGGAAGTTATAATAAGAAAAATCCAAGTGAAACCCTACCATACGTTGTGATTGTCGTAGACGAGCTTGCCGACTTAATGAGCACCTATGGGAAAGAAGTAGAAGGTTCTATTGTGCGCATTGCACAGATGGCGCGCGCGACGGGAATCCATTTGATTCTTTCCACGCAGCGACCATCCGTAGAAGTTGTTACAGGGCTTATTAAGGCAAATATTCCTGCGCGTATTGCGTTACAGGTAGCGAGCCAAATAGACTCGCGCACAATTTTGGATATGTCGGGTGCAGAAAAATTGCTCGGAGGAGGGGATATGCTCGTTATGACCCATGATAAACCAAAGCGCATTCAAGGAGCGTTTGTATCTGAAGAAGAGATCCAAAAAGTAGCAGAGTTTATTAAGGAGAAAAATAAGGATATAATGGGCGAAGAAGTATCTTTTGACGCGAAACCCGCAAGCGAGGGGGATGGAGAAGGCGCAGGAATATTCGACGCATTCTCCGGAAACGGCGATGAAGACGAACTGCTTGAACAAGCCATTGAAGTTGTTGTACAGGCAGAAAAAGCTTCAGCGTCCCTATTACAGCGGAGGTTGAAGGTGGGATATGCTCGAGCAGCGCGATTGCTGGATATTATGGAAGAAAAAGGAATCGTTGGCCCGTCGAAAGGCGCGAATCCTCGTGAAGTATTTCTAAAAGAAGGAGAATGATTATGGAAGAACGAACAACAGTAAAAGAATTATTAGAGGAGTCGATGCGCGAAAAGAAGGTATCCATTGCCCGCTTAGCAGAGCTAACCGACATCCCAGAGCGATACATTGTATTGTTTTTGGATGACGAGCAAAAGGGTCTTCCGCCTGCTCCGTATGTGCGTGGCTATTTAATAAAAATAGCGGGAGCACTTGGGCTCGAGGGGCAGCAACTGTGGCAAGCATACAAAAAACAGCAAGAGCTTAAAACGTCGGGCATGGGGGATAGGCTTCCAGCAAACCGATTCGCATTTAAACGAGTGAATAGGAAAAAGATTGGAGCGATTATCGCAATCGTTGTACTGCTCATTGTCGCAACGATTATTGTGAAAAAAAATATTGGTGGAGCTGCAATTGACATTCAGAATCCAATCGAAGACAGTGTGGTTGTATATGAATCGGCAATCGACTTACGCGGTAAAATCAATCCAGGAGAATATCTTACAATAAACAACGAAGATATAGCGATAGACAGAAACGGATATTTTGAAAAGAATATTTCCTTGGAGCCAGGAATCAATAGTGTAGAGTTCAAGGTGAAGCGATTATTAGGAAAAGAGTCTATAACGGTTAAACAAATAATCTACCAACAATAAAACTTGTGTATTTGGCAAATTGCTTCGTTATGGAGCCCCGTCGGATCGGTCGGTGTACAATCAGCACACCTTCCTCGCCGACTTCCCCGCGCCGCGCACTTTATCCAAATACACAAGTGCCCGCGGGCCTGTCATTCCCGCGAAGGCGGGAATCCATTACAAAAATAATTTTATTATCATGGCTACAAAAAAAGTAAAACAAGCGGATGGAGAAGTGAAGGATATGGATCAATTGCTCGAATCGATGCAGAGTAAGTTTGGCGATGGAGCAATTATGAAGCTGAATGATATTAAGCGGGTACACGTGGATGTTATTCCGTCGGGCTCATTCTCGTTGGATATTGCATTAGGAGTGGGGGGATATCCAAAAGGACGTATCGTAGAAATTTATGGGCCAGAAAGTTCTGGGAAAACGACCCTTGCATTACACGCGATTGCCGAGGCGCAAAAGAAAGGGGGGCGCGCTGCGTTTATTGATGCAGAACACGCACTCGATCCTGACTACGCGCAAAAGCTCGGGGTAAGGGTAAACGACTTACTTATTTCACAGCCAGATAGCGGAGAAGAAGCGCTAAATATTCTAGAAAGCTTAGTAAGCTCGGGAATTCTCGACATTATTATTGTTGACTCGGTGGCAGCGTTGACGCCCCGTGCAGAAATCGAAGGAGAGATGGGTGCCCAGTTTATGGGATTGCAAGCACGTCTTATGGGGCAAGCATTGCGTAAGTTGGTAGCACTCGCAGACAGAAAAAAGGTGCTCATTATTTTCATCAACCAGATTCGAGAAAAAATTGGCGTCATGTTTGGAAGCCCAGAAACAACACCAGGAGGTCGTGCGCTAAAGTTCTATTCCTCAGTTCGTCTTGATATCCGCCGCAATGCGCAGATTAAGAAAGGTGAAGATGTAATCGGAAACAGAGTAACGGTAAAGGTAGTTAAGAATAAAGTTGCCCCTCCGTTCAAAGCGACTGAATTTGATATTATGTATGGAGAGGGGATTTCTTACGAAGGGGATATTCTTACTATGGGCTTGAAGATGAGCACAATCGATAAGAATGGAAATACCTATGCATTTGAAGGAGAAAAGCTTGGCGTGGGCGTAGAAGCAGCACGCGAAGCATTGAAAGCAAATAAGAAGATGGTGGAAGCAATTCGCAAAAAAACAAACGCAGCAATCGCACAGGCGATGAAAGCGATGGGAGAAAAAGAACCAGAAGCTCCATTAAAAGAGAAAGAGGCAAAAGCCTAAAGAGGGAGTTGTATAAAAAGTAGTCCACATGTACGTGGGCTACTTTTTTATTGTAGAAAAAAGGTAGAGGATGTATTATGCACATATGAAATTCATTGCGGATTTACATATGCATTCAAAATATAGCCGAGCAACGAGTAAGGATATGATTTTGGAAGAAATTGATAAGGTTGCCGGCGAAAAAGGAATTACCGTTATAGGAACAGGGGATTGTACGCATCCGAAGTGGTTTAAGGAATTGTCTGATAAATTAGAGCCTGCAGAGCAAGGCTTGTTTCGATTGAAAAAGAAATATAAGCGTACAACGATGCGAGGCGTGGTGGCAGACACACGATTTATTCTCTCGGGTGAAATATCGAGTATCTATTCGCGCGGAGGAAAAACACGCAGAGTGCACAATATTATTTTGCTACCATCGCTCGAGAGCGCGAAAAAATTAAATACCGAGTTAGGAAAGCGGGGGAATATCGTTTCTGATGGGCGTCCGATTTTGGGAATCGATTGTGAGGTTTTAGCAAAAATACTATTCGATATCGAACCAACAGCGATGATGATGCCGGCACATCTATGGACACCGTGGTTTGGCGTGCTTGGGTCGATGTCCGGGTTTGACTCGTTGCAGGAATGTTTTGGTGCATATACCGATAAAATAATTGCAGTAGAAACAGGGCTCTCGAGTGATCCAGCGATGAATTGGCAATGCGCTGGCTTAGATGCTGTTGCTATGATTTCAAATTCAGATTCGCATAGTCCACAAAAAATTGGACGAGAGGCGACAATTTTTGATGCAGAGCTGTCATATAAGGGAATTAGGGGCGCGATCATAAATAGTAGTCCCGCACATATGTCATCCTCGCGAACGCGGGGATCCATGAGCGCTAACCGTATTATCGCAACACTAGAATTTTTCTCCGCTGAAGGAAAGTATTACCACGACGGGCATCGAGTATGTAATATATCGATGACGCCGAAGGAAACGAAAAAAAATAAAGGGTTGTGTCCGGTATGTAAAAAGCCGGTAACAGTAGGAGTACTTAATAGAATAGGGGTACTTGCCGATGCAAAGAGAGCGGTAACAGAAAAAGGAAATATGCGCACGGCAGAGAATTGCGTTCCGTTTTATGCCGTTATTCAACTGGATGAGATTTTATCCGATACACTAGGAGTTGGTGTAAAGACAAAAAAAGTGCGGGCTGCATATGAGCGGTTAATTATTGGATGTGGTACGGAACTTGATATACTGATGCATATTTCAGAAAAAGAGTTGAAAGTACATGCGGATGAACAGGTGGTACAGGGAATTATGAATATGCGCAAAGGCAACGTAACTATCATGCCAGGGTATGATGGAGAATATGGGAAAATAAGTGTAAAAACAGATATCGCATGAAAAAGAAAATAGACACAATTGGCATTAAGAACGCCACCGCAAATAATTTAAAAAATATAAGCGTCGATATCCCATTAAATAAGCTAGTAGTAATAGTGGGAAAGAGCGGGAGTGGAAAATCGTCACTCATATACGACGTTATCGTTAAGGCATCGCAAGGGCATTCTGTAGAGGCAGAAGTAGGGCCGCTGCCGAAAGTATTTGCCATCAGCCAAAAAGTAAAGGCACAGGGGCGAATGAGTCTAGGGGAAACGAATAACAAGCGGTTACGAGAGATAGTGAAAGAAGTAAAGGCAGGAGACCTATTGATTGTGGATGAGCCATGTGCAGGAATGGCAAAAAAGGACAGAGATGGCATTGTAAGTCTTTTAAGAGAGATAGTAAAAATGGGCGCTTCAGTTATTGTTGTAGAGCATAACAAAGACATCATAAGAAGCGCAGATTATGTGATAGAATTCGGCCCAGACGCAGGAGCAAAAGGAGGCGAGGTTATTTTCGAAGGTTTGATAGAGGAATTTAAAAAGGCAAAGACGCAAACCGCAGTGTATGCATTTTCAAATCGAGCTGAGCAAATTGATTATAAAAGGAATCCAAACAATAAAGCGCAAGCAATGCAGCGGAAATGGCTGGCGATAAAAGGAATTAATAAAAATAATATAAAAAACGGAGAAATGAAATTCCCGTTAGGGAGTCTCGTTTGTATTTCAGGGGGAATGGGCTCTGGTAAGTCGACAATGCTTTCTGTTGTGTATGGTGCTTTATTTAAGGGCGCTGGCGCATGGAAAGTAAGGAAGGGATTTAAATCGATTGAGGGAAAGACAAATATAAGACGATCATATTTTGTGGATCAATCCTTGTTGAGTGCAGTCGCAACAAGTACTCCAGCAACATATCTAGGCATATGGGATAGTATCCGGGATGTATATGCGAAACTTCCAGAAAGCAAAAAGCTGCGATTAGGGAAATCGGCCTTTAGCTTTAATATAAAAAGAGATAAAAAAACGAACGAAAAAATAAGTCGTGCGGTATATAAAGATAAGTCCATCGCTAATGTATTAGAAATGACGATAGATGAAGCAGTGGAGCTATTTGCGGAGAACTCCTTAGTAGTAAGAAAGCTAGGATTTTTACAGGAGGTTGGACTGGGTTATTTAGAACTCGGGCAACGATCAAACACTTTAAGCGGGGGAGAGGCACAACGAGTACGTTTAGCAAAGATACTATCCAAAAAACTAAGCGATCGATGTGTATATATTTTAGACATACCGTCTCGAGGACTGCATTTAAGTAATTTGCCGACACTTATGAAAGTGTTACAAAAGATTATCGATAAAAATAATACGGTGTTGATAGCGGAAAACAGGGAAGAAATAATTAACAATTGTGATTATTGCATAGAGTTATAACTCTTGTTCCGCGCATCATTCGTTCGTATACTATAGTAAAGACATGATTATCTCATTTTTCTATTTATTTGTATTTTTGTTTGCCGCAATTATCCACGAAGTGGCACATGGCGCTATGGCATACAAGTTAGGCGATCCGACTGCAAAGGATGCGGGGCGGTTAACGTTGAATCCGGTAAAGCATATTGATCCGATGGGATCGATATTTCTACCGGCTATGTTGTTTATGTTGCAAAGCCCGATTTTGTTTGGTTGGGCAAGGCCAGTTCCATTCAATCCAGCATTTTTGAAGAGGCCAAAGAGGGATAGCGGGCTAATTGCACTTGCTGGTCCGGCGAGTAATTTTATAATTGCGGGAATATTTTATGGCATGCTCGCCATTTCAGGGGCGCATGTTGATATGTTTGCGCAGGCATTCCCTTGGCAAGGTGGCTGGTTTGCAACAATAAACCCAATATTACCAGGATTATTAGGGGTTATTGTACAAGTAAGTATGTGGCTTGGAATCATCAACCTCGTTCCACTACCGCCACTCGATGGGTCAAAGGTATTGTTTATGCTGTTGCCTAAAAAATGGTACGGAGTGGAGATTTTCTTGGAAAAGAATGGTCCATTCCTGTTAATGGGGCTGATACTCGTGCTACTATTTTTGTAAATAGAGGATAGAGAAAATTGCCAAATGCGCCCCAAAAGGCGCATTTGTTTTTTAGGGGGGCTTTTGATAAAATCAGGGTAACGCATCACAGTATGACCAATGCAGTAACGGTGCAAAGCATCGAAAAGAAGTTTGAGACACTCGCTCGTCCAGTACAAAAAAATGTATTGGAGATTCTTGCAGTTCTAAAAAAAGAGGGCGTGTCAATCGAAGTGTTTTTGATCGGGAACAGAAAGATGCGAGCGTTGAATAAGAAGTATCGAGGGAAAGATGCTTCAACAAATGTGCTGAGTTTTGAAGAGCCGAAGCAATTTGTGCATCCCAAAGATGGAGTACAACGGAAAGGAGAAATTTATCTTAATCCGGACATGTCGAGCGATTGGTGGGTTAAAAAGAGCAAAAAGAAAGCCGAAGGTTTTCTGGGAATAGACTTTTTACTCGTACATGGAGTACTGCATCTCTTTGGATATGATCATATTGAGGATAAAGACGCTGTAACGATGGAAAAAAAAGAAGCGCAAATAATGAAGTCATTATAAAAGAGAAAACTATTATTTATTAGAAATTTACCCCACATGTTTATCACTGCACTTGATTTAGGAACAGCGGAAATAAAATTATTGGTTGCGGAAGTCGGTAAAGACGGAAAGCTATCAATCGTAGAGGCTATTAAAGTTCCTTCAGGGGGAGTGAATAAAGGAGAGGTAACCGACGTGGATGCTGCGGCCGTAGCACTTGCGGCGGCATTTGATGAAATTGCAGGGATTGATAAGTCAGTCCTCGATAATTTATTTGTGAATGTAAACGGAAAGCGCGTTATGGTAAATAGTTCGCGCGGAATCGCTGCAGTATCGCGAGGAACGAGTGAGATAAGTCAGGAGGATATGGATCGGGCAATTGCCGGGTCTGAAGCAATCAGAACAGATAAGAATTTAAAAAAGATTCATACATTAGTACAGGAGTATATTGTTGACGGGGTAGACCAAATCCAAAAACCGTTAGGAATGACTGGAACGCGATTAGAAGTTTCCAGTATGATCGTGAGCGCATTTAGTGAGATTTTAAATAATTTAACACAGGCAGTTGATCAAGCAGATGGACGTATCGAAGATGAAAATATTGTATATGGTCCGATTGCTGCTTCCCATGCCGCACTAACAAAGGCACACAAGGATCTAGGAGTAGTATTAATCGATATCGGCGCAGGAACAACAAGCATGGTAGTGTTTGAGGAAAATAAACTAGCGAGCATAAAGGTATTTCCTATCGGCGCAGCACATATCACAAACGATCTCGCGGTAAAGCTAAAGTCATCAATCGCAACCGCAGAAAAGATTAAGGTGAAATTTGGACATGCATCAGCGCGAGATATATCGACAAAAGAAAAGATTGATCTCAGTGAGGTTGATTCAAAGTTAAAAGGAGTAATTACGCGAAAGGAAGTTGTAGAGGTTATCGAATCGCGATTGGCAGAAATATTTGAGCTCGTAGGAAATGAATTGCGTGCAGTAAAGAAAACGCACTTGCCCGCAGGAGTGATATTGTGCGGCGGAGGTTCGAAGACCTCAGGTATTATCGAGCTCGCACGGCATGAACTAAACCTGCCGGTACATATGGCAAATTGCGAAGTAAATATATTTGATGTGGTAAGCCAAGACATGCTTGAAAAGCTTGAAGACGTGCAATTTATTGTAGCAGCGGGGCTGCTGGTCGAAGGGAGTCATCAACTGGGTGGAGGACACGACCCTGAAGGGAATCAGATCGTGAGAATAATAAAGAAAATATTTAAACAAATAATTCCATAACAAACTTGCGCTCTTAGCGTGTCTTGCATTTGCGGGTGTCATAGAAGGTGAGCGCCACCTGCATTCCCTGCCTACCGGCAGGCAGGCGTCGCGTTACACACTCCTCATCGGCTGATGGATCGCTAGCAACGACACAAGTCACACCCAAGCGTACAAGATTTGAAACACTATTATGAAAGCGAAAAAAACAACAAAAGCAAAGCCAGTAGCGGCAAGCAAGGAGATGGGGGAGCTGAAACGCCCCGTGGTAAATAAAAAAGAAAAAAGTAAAGTAATGAGTACGCCAAAAGTAAAACCAGTGAGTACTACAAAGAGTAGAGATGAGCAGGTTGTGGTACGTATCAAGGTGGTCGGTGTCGGAGGGGGAGGAGGGAACGCAATCACGCGCATGTACGAAGATTTTCCTAAGGGTGTTGAGTTGATTGCAATCAATACCGACCTACAGGATTTGAATCAGGCGCAGGCAAAGAAACGCATCTATATCGGTAAGAACCTTACAAAAGGAATGGGAACAGGAATGAATCCTGAACTCGGAAAACAAGCCGCAGAAGAAAACAGAGCCGAAATAACAGAAGCAATCAAAGATGCGGATATGATATTTGTCACTGCAGGTTTTGGAGGTGGCACAGGAACAGGAGCTGCGCCGGTAGTTGCTGAAATTGCAAAAGACTTAGGCATTCTTACCGTAGGTATCGTAACAAAACCGTTCGCATTTGAAGGAGGACAGCGAGCGCGCATTGCAGAAGAAGGTATCATCAGAATGAGAGATAGAGTTGATACGCTCATTACTATTCCAAACGACCGAATATTTTCCATTATCAGTAAAGACACTTCGCTAATGAAGGCATTCGAGGAAGTGGACAAGATTTTGCGAGATTCAGTACGAGGGGTAACAGAGTTGATTTTAACACCAGGAATTATCAATATCGACTTCGCAGACGTAAAAGCAGTCATGCGAGATTCAGGTTCAGCAATGGTTGGCTTGGGTATTGCATCGGGTAATGGTCGCGCCGGGAAAGCAGCGAGTGCCGCGATTAATTCACCACTGCTCGAGACCTCGGTTGAGGGTGCACGAGGAATTTTGTTGTGTGTTTCAGGAAGAAATGATCTTAAGATGCACGAAATCAATGAGATCGCGAGTGCAGTAGCAGAAAGCGCCGATCAATCTGCAAAGATTATCTTCGGAACGTATTATGATAGAAAGCTAAACAAGGGTCAGTTGAAAATAACATTAATCGCCACTGGTTTTTCAGACACGCTTACGCGTGATGGACGATACGATTCTTATTTTACTGAAAGTGCAGATCTTCCAGTGCGGGTAAGTAGCAGTCTCCCATTCGAAGGTATTGCAAATCAGAATATGCGAGAGGAGCGGGAGGAAGTTAAATCCACTCCCATCGAGCGAGTAGGAGTTGTAGATGATTACGAAGAAGAGGAAATAATCGAGGAGAAAGAAAAGGAATGGGATATTCCAGCTTTCCTACGAAGGCGAAAAAAATAAAACGCTCCTGCGTTTTATCCTGAGCGAACCCGTCAGTAGGCGGGTGAGCCGAAGGATCTAATAAAAATCCAATAACCAATATCGGCGATAGCGAATTGTTCTGAATCCACGGCAGACAGACGGAGTATTCAATGCGGGGAGCTATTAGTCACTCACTCTATGTTCAAGACAGTGCTCAAGAGAAACGGTCAGGTTGTTCCGTTTAACATCGAAAAGATTGTAAAAGCAATTTACAAGGTGTCGGTTGCCGTAGGAGAAGAGAATTGGGAGCTAGCGGAAACGCTTGCAAAAGACGTTGTCACGCGCGTAGCTGATACAAAAAAGGGAACAACTCCTGAGGTGGAAGAAATTCAGGACATGGTTGAGCAGGTGTTGATCGAAACAGGGCACGCCAAGATGGCGAAGTCGTATATTTTGTATCGAGAGCATCGTGCAGATATTCGTCACCAGAAAGAGCAGATATTGAACAAAGAGGAGATTGATGAAGTTGATAAAAAGTTTGATCTTAACGCGCTTCGCGTTTTAGCAAGTCGTTATTTGGTTAAGGACGAAGAGGGCAGTGTTATCGAGACACCTAAGGAGCTTTTCCAACGCGTAGCAACGCACATCACGATTGCCTCGCTATTTTACGATGCAAAGTTGTTCCAGCGACGCCCAGGCGGAACCGAACATCGCGTAGAAGATATCGAGTACAAGAAGCTTGATGGAAAGCTTGCAATAGGAAAGTACAAGTTGAACGAGTTCCATATAGAAGCATTGCATCGATTGTATACGCGCACCGCAGGGGAGCGAAAAATAAAAGTTTCCTGGGGAGAGTTGCTTGAGCTATTTAAGCAAGGATATTTTGATAAATATGCAGCTGAGTTAGAAGGGTACTATGCGTTAATGATTGGACGAAAGTTTCTTCCAAACACGCCAGCAATTGCAAACTTTGGAAATCATTTGGGCATGGGGAGTGCATGTTTCACGCTAGGAGTTGAAGATTCAATTGACTTGATTATGGATACGCTCAAGTCAGCGGCGGTTATCTTTAAGTCGGGCGGAGGGGTTGGATACAATTTCTCACACTTGCGACCTGAAGGAGATTTTGTAAAAACGACGGGCGGCACTGCATCAGGCCCAATAAGCTTTATGTCGATGTTCGATAACATGACAGAAGTTATCAAGCAGGGAGGTATTCGACGAGGCGCAAACATGGGTATTTTGAACAGTAACCACCCAGACATCGAGAAGTTTATTAAGGCAAAGGAGGGGAATAAAGGTTTGCGTAACTTCAACATATCGGTTATGTTGATGCCTGATTTTTGGAAAGCATTAAAAGAAAAGAAGCCGTATCAATTATTGAGCCCACGAAGTGGAAAAGTGGTAAAAGAAGTTGATCCAGAGCAACTCTTCGATTTGATCGCGTATCAGGCATGGGAGTCTGCTGAGCCAGGAGCGTTGTTTTTTGACAACATCAACGAACACAATCCGTTCTTGAAATCCATGGGGCCAATTGAAAGCACAAACCCATGCGGAGAGGTAGTGTTGTATCCATATGAAAGTTGCAACCTTGGTTCAATCAACGTATGGAGCTACGCAGAAAAGAATGGTGGTAAGAAAGCGCAATTCAATTGGGATCGGCTCGCAGCGGATATCCAAGTAGCAATGCGATTGCTCGATAACGTTATCGACGTAAATAAATATCCAATGCCGGAAATTGAGGCAATGACGCTTTCAACGCGAAAGATTGGGTTCGGCATGATGGGATTGGGAGATTTGTTGTATGAGCTGGAGATTCCGTATGACTCCAAGGAAGGTTTTGCCTTCATGGAAGACCTTATGGAATTCTTGAATTATCAGACAAAGGTTGCTTCTGTCGATCTTGCAAAAGAACGAGGACGCATGCCGATGTTCGATAAGTCTGCATACAAGGACGGCCAGATGCCATTCGCTGCGTTTAAAGACAAAGCATCATGGAAGCAAGATTGGAAAGGATTGGTTAAGAAAATGGAACAGCACGGTATTCGTAACGGATTTACGACCGTACTTGCGCCAACCGGATCCATCTCGATGATCGCAGGATGTTCTTCGGGTATTGAACCAGTATTTAGCCTTGTGTTTGAAAAGAGTATCACAATCGGAAGCTTCTTCTACGTCGATCCAGTATTCGAAGATCGCATGCAGCGCGAAGGGTTGATGGACGATGCATTACTTAAGGATGTTTCAGGAGTAAGCGGAAGCGTGCGAAATGTTTCATATATCCCACCGAAACTCAAAAAGGTGTTTGTCACATCCATGGACATTGCACCAAAGGATCACGTAAAGGTGCTTGGACTTTTGCAGCGTTGGACCGACTCTTCTATTTCCAAAACAAACAACTTACCAGCAACAGCAACCGTTGAGGATATCAAAGAAATTTATTTGATGGCACATGAACTCGGCTGTAAGGGAGTTACCGTGTATCGAGATAAGTCATTGACGCTACAAGTATTGAATGCAGGCTCTAAGAAGGGCGACAAGGAAAAGAAAGAAAGCGAGATGACTGTTATCAAGGATGAAAAAGCAAAGGGAATGGCAATCTATCACAAAGCAGGCGCGCCTACGAGTACGATAGAGCTAGGGCTATCTCCAGCACCATCAGCATTGAATGCAGACGATTTCGCTGGGCAAGTAAAAGAAATTACGCATTGCCCAAGCTGTAAAACAAAGCTCGTCCGACAGGAGGGATGCAGAAAGTGCCCAAACTGTGGATGGGGATTGTGTAGCTAATACAAAGTAAAAAGCAGGGCTTCTCAGCCCTGTTTTTTCGTGATATCCTTTGCATTATGAGTAAAAAAGGACAAGAAATTTTTATATGGCTTTTAATAGTGATTGGGCTTGGCGCAATCGTATTGGGCATGTATGCTGCGGTGGCGAAGCCGGCTGTAGTAATAGGCGATTTAGTAATACCGGTATCGTCGGCGGATTGGAGAAAAGGAAATGAAAACGCAAAAGTAACACTCGTAGAATATAGCGATTTTCAGTGTCCGGCGTGTAAATACTATTACGGCATCGTGAAGGAGTTAGAAAAAGAGAAGGGGGATGCTGTGCAAATGGTGTATCGCCATTTTCCACTACAACAGCATGCGTTTGCAAAAACCGCAGCGATTGCCACTGAGGCAGCAGGGAAGCAGGGCAAGTTTTGGGAAATGCATGACATACTCTTTGATCGACAAGAAGAATGGTCGGTGAGTGAAAATATACAACAATCGATAGTAGAATACGCGACACTTATTGGATTGGATATCCCCAAATTTATAAGTGACGTACAGTCAGTAGATCTTGCGAGCAGAGTAGAACGTGCTATAACTGAAGGAGGAACACAAGGCATACAAGGAACGCCAACGTTCTTTATAAATGGAACGCAAGTTCGATTTCAATCATACGAGGAGCTGAAGCAATTAGTTGAGGATGAATTGAATAAATAATGTTTTCTGAATTGTCATTCCCGCGGAGGCGGGAATCCAGTACTCTATAGATTCCCGCCTCCGCGGGAATGACAGAATTATAAAAATGGATACTAGTAAGAACAACACAATAATCGTCTGGACGATACTTGCGCTGAGTGTAGCTGGGTTTACTGATGCAGTGTATTTGGCGATGAAGCGAATAATCGGAAGCCCAATAAACTGTTTCGCATTTTCAGGCTGCGATACTGTAGCGCAATCAACGTATAGTGCTATTTTCGGCATTCCGTTGTCATTATTGGGCGCGATTTTTTATGCGGTGACGATTATTCTGATAACGTATTATCTACAACGAAGGACAAAAAAAGGGTTACAACGAGTACTTGCAATGGCTATATTGGGTGGAGTGTTTGCACTATACTTATTTGCCCTGCAGGCGTTTGTAATAAAAGCCTGGTGTCTGTACTGTGTTATTTCGGATACGATCGGAGTTGTTACTGCATTGTTGGCCATATATCTCTGGAGGAAAGAAAAATAAAGGAAAAGCCTATTTTCTTGAAGAAGATAGGCTTTTTTGATATGCTCAAGGCATGTTAAAAGGACGCAAAAAGTTCACCCCAAGTGAGGTGGAATTAGAAGTTTTAGAGTTTTGGAAACAGGACAAAACATTCGAGCGATCGGTTAAAAAGCCTGCGCCAAAAGGAGACTACGTATTTTACGATGGCCCACCGTTTGCAACTGGATTGCCCCACTATGGGCATATTTTAGCTAGTGTTATTAAGGATGCCGTCCCTCGATATCAGACCATGAACGGTAAGCGAGTAACCCGTCGCTGGGGTTGGGATTGTCACGGACTGCCAGTAGAAAATCTTATTGAAAAGGAGTTAGGACTGCAGACAAAAAAGGATATTGAGAATATTGGTATTGAGACATTCAATGAGGCTGCGCGGGGGAGTGTTATGGCGTTTGCGCATGATTGGAAAAATGTCATTCCTCGTATTGGTAGGTGGGTAGAGATGGAGCAGGATTATAAGACGATGGATACCAGCTTTACCGAATCGGTAATGTGGGTATTTAAGACGCTCTATGATAAGGGTTTGGTGTACGAAGGATTTAAATCTATGCACGTTTGTCCGCGATGTGAAACGTCACTCTCTAACTTTGAGGTGGCATTAAATTATAAGGATATTGATGATATTTCGACCTATGTAAAATTTGCAGTTGCGGGAGAAAAGAATACGTATTTTATTGCATGGACAACAACCCCGTGGACATTGCCAGGAAATGTTGCGTTGGCAGTGAATGCAAAAGTGGAGTATGTAAAAATTGCAGTAAAAAATGAAACAGGTACGGAGAACTATATTCTCGCAAAAGATCGCCTTGAGCTGATTGAAGGGGAATATACAATCCTCGAAACGGTCAAGGGAAAGGATCTTGTCGGAAAGGCATATGTGCCGATGTTCGACTATTACCAGAAGGGTGAAATAGAAAATCGAGAGAATGGTTGGAAGGTGTATCCCGGTGATTTTGTGACCATGGAAGACGGCTCAGGGATAGTGCATATTGCCCCTGCGTTTGGTTCTGACGACATGGAATTAGCTCGGGTGAATAAGTTGCCATTCGTGCAGCACGTAGGCATGGACGGGCATTTTAAGGCCGAAGTAGTGGATTTCCCTGGATTAGCTGTAAAACCGCGGGATGACCATAAAGCAACCGATATCGAGGTTATAAAATGGCTTGCACATCATAATAATTTGTTGAAAAAGCAAAAGTTGGTTCACTCGTATCCGCATTGTTGGCGCTGTGAAACACCATTACTGAACTACGCAACATCCTCATGGTTTGTGGAAGTTACAAAAATTCGCGATACGAAAAATGGGCTTGTAGAAAATAATAAAAAGATAAACTGGGTTCCTGAACACATCAAAACAGGGCGTTTTGGCAACTGGGTTGCTGATGCGCGCGATTGGGCAGTATCGCGAACGCGATTCTGGGGAGCGCCACTTCCGGTATGGCGTTGCCAAGAGTGTGGAGAGTTAAAGGTAATCGGTTCTGTTGCAGAGATAAAAAAGAATGGGCCGAAATCAGGCAACACATATTTCACATTGCGTCATGGACAGTCAGAAAATAACGCAGCGAATATCGTAAATTCGAATCCCAAGACCTCGTCACATTTGACAGAGAAGGGGAAGAAGCAAGTTGATGCATCGGTAAAAGCATTTGCAAAACAATTAAAAGGCAAGAAGATTGATATAATCTTTGCGTCTGATTTTATGCGTGCACAGGAAACGGCAGCAATTGCGGCGAAGGTGCTCGGGTATGATGCAAAGATTGTTACGGACAAGCGACTACGCGAAATAAATTGTGGCATTTTTAACGAACGACCTTTAGCCGATTATCATGCCTACTTTGCATCGATGGAAGAAAAGTTTGATAAAGGTGCGCCAAAAGGAGAAAACCTCACCGAGGTTAAAAAGCGCATGACGGAGTTTGTGTATGATATAGATAAAAAGTATGCGGGGAAGAATATTTTGATTGTTAGTCACGAGTATCCAATTTGGGCATTATTTGCGGGCGTACAAGGGTATAATGCAGAGCAGGCCGTTGCAATGCGTAAGGGCGATAGAGATTTTATCGTGAATGCAGAAATAAAGAAATTAGATTTCAGCATCATCCCACATAATAAAAATTATGAATTGGATTTACATAGGCCCTATATTGATCGGTTGGATTTTACCTGTAGCAAAGGGCATACAATGAAGCGCGTTCCAGACGTATTCGATTGTTGGTTCGAATCGGGCTCAATGCCATACGGACAAGCACACTATCCGTTTGAAAATAAAAAGAAATTTGAAAAGCAGTTCCCTGCAGAATTTATTGCAGAAGGAGTCGATCAAACGCGCGGATGGTTTTATAACTTATTAGCGTTATCAACGGGGCTATTTGGAAAGCCTGCATTTAAAAACGTTGTTGTGACGGGCATGATTCTTGCCGAGGATGGACAAAAAATGTCCAAGAAGCTGAAGAATTATCCAGACCCGATGGAGATGGTGCAGAAGTATGGCGCGGATGCACTTCGCTTGTATTTGCTTTCTTCGCCCGTTGTTCGCGCAGAAACATTGCAGTTTTCAGAGAAGGGAGTCGATGAACTATATAAGAAAGTAATTGCACGATTATGGAACGTATATAGTTTCTACGATATGTATGGAAAAGAGCAAAAAGTAATCGCTCGTCCAAAAGGAAAAATAACAGCATTGGATGCGTGGATGTTAGGCCGCCTCGATGAGTTAATCGCCGAAGTAACCGCATCTATGAATAGCTATGAGCTTGATCGCGCAGTCCGTCCGATTGGGCAATTTGTTGACGATTTATCAACATGGTATGTGCGTCGTTCGCGCCGCCGATTCCAAAAGCCGGATGATAAAAAAGATTGGGAACTTGCGTCGAAAACGTTAGCGTATGTGTTATTTGAAACAAGTAAGGTGCTTGCACCATTTACTCCATTTTTTGCAGATGCATTGTACAAGTCATTGAATCAGAAAAAGAACGCCTCAGTGCATTTGGAAAATTGGACTAAGAGTGCGACTCCTGTAGCGATAAAGGCGAGTATGAAGGCAGGCATCGCAATGGGCGAAGTAAGGACATTGGCGAGCTTAGCGCTCGCAAAGCGCGCACAGCTGGGTATCAAGGTGCGTCAACCACTTTCCACACTTACTGTGCAATCAACGGTTGCAGGATTAAAAACAAATAAAGAATTGTTGGAAATTCTTGCAGACGAAGTAAACGTAAAAAAGATTATCGTAAAGCAAAAGGTTGAAGGAGTTGTAGAATTTGATACGCGTATCACGCCGGAGCTTTTGGAAGAGGGGATCGTACGCGAAAGTGTACGCATGGTTCAAGGACTACGACAAGATGCAGGGTATGAACCAAAAGACAGAATAACGCTTTTTGTTGACAGCGCCGCGCTTGGTGATGTAATAAAAAAACACGAAACACTATTGAAAAAAGAAGTAGGTGCAAAGTCTATTGTGTTTGCACCAGAAGCAGAACATATCGACGCGTACTCAGAACTAGTTATCGACGGCGAGCGTATTTGGTTTGGTATTAAAAAATAAAAATAAGAATGTAGCTCTGTCATTCCCGCGAAGGCGGGAATCCAGTGCAAGAAAAATAAAACCATGCTAGCAGATATTGGATTAGGAATATTTGTCGCTTTAATAGCCTCAAACCTATTTGGAATAGAGGTGTCTGCGCAACTCGCAGGTATCTCGGTTTTGTTCGCATTATTGCCAGACGCAGATTTTTTGGTCCACGCTATTGCACATCGCAAGGTAGGCGGAAAGTACGCACATGTGCATCGTGATCTATTTCATTATCCATTGCTCTATTTAGGTATTGGAGGGGTATTCGCCGCGTTATTCGGAGCGGCGTGGTTCTTTGTATTCATGGCGGCATCGCTGGCGCATTTTATACACGACTCTATGGGAATTGGATGGGGTATTAAGTGGATGTATCCATTTTCTAAAAAGATATCCAAATTGTTCTCAACAAAAGAGGGCGATTTATCAATGAACGCCTCAGCGACATGGTCTGAGAAAGAGTTAGAAAAGGTGGCGGAAGAAAAAGGAAATGAGCACTGGATACGAGATGTGTATTTTCGATGGCATCCAGTGGGAGTAATAGAAAATGTAGTATTTATTGTTGCGATAGTAACGCTTCTTTATGTTATATATGGATAAGCTCGACATCTCAATTCAGGTAGTGAATTACAATACAAAAAAATATCTTGAGGTGTGTCTTGATGGAATGGTAAAAGATTTAGAGGGTGAAGTAATTCAGTGGGAAGCGTTGGTATTAGATAACGCATCCGCTGATGATCTGACCGAATTGGGGAAAAAATATGGGCAGCTACCTGTGCGATTCTTGCATTCGGAAAAGAACCTTGGGTTTGGTGGTGGACATAATAAGATAGCAAAAGAAGCACGCGGAGAGTATATATTGTTGCTTAACCCGGATATTGAATTCGTTGAATCAAAAACCATAAGGCGCTTATTGGAGGAGGCGAGAAAGAAGGGGGTGGCGGTTATCGGTCCTCGGCTTATAACAAAAGAAAGCGTCACACAGGCATGGGATCACGGAGAACTAAAAGGGCTTAAAGCATGGGTAGAAAATAATAAGGGAGATAGCTATTGGAAAGAAAGGGCAACCCCAGGGATTGTCGCGTGGGTTTCGGGTGCTGCGTTTTTAATACGAAAAGATATATTCGAAGAGATTGGAGGATTTGACGAGAATTTCTTCCTGTACAAAGAGGAAGAAGAATTGAGTTTGCGATTAAGACAAAAGGGGTATACGTCGTGGTATGAGCCCTCGATCATAATGAGGCATATCGGATCTGTGGTTGCAAAGAAAGACGACCACATGGGCGCATCAAAAGCGTATTACATCAAGAAGCATTTCAAAAGACGGCCGGTATATTATGTTGCGCGATTGCTTGCGGCCCTCAAAATTGGGTAAAGCTTATAAAAACTTTATGCTATAATACTGGATATGCTATCCACTATTTTTGTTTCATTACCGATATTCTTTATTGTTTTTGCCGGCTGGTTATTTCAAGAAATGAAGGTTATGCAAGGGGATTGGGTGCATCAGGCAAATGCGTTTGCATACTATGTTGCGCTACCCGCATTGATTACGGTAAGTCTTTGGGATGTTAATTTTCGAAGCCCCGAAATTTTGAGCTTATTAGGAGTAAGCGCCGTAAGCATGGTTGTTTTTCTCGTACTGCTGTTCATCGTGCTCTCGGTGTGGAAGGTATCGCGTGAAACAAAGGCAGCGTTATTCCTTACCGCTGCAACAGGAAATACATTGTACATGGGAATCGCGCTTGTGGAGGCGGGATTTGGGAAAGATCATGTGCCCGCAGGCGCATTAGTAGGAAACGTGTATCTCATCATCCCGCTCGTACTTTCGATGCTCGTAGTGAATTATTGGCATACAAAAGAACACAGTATTAAGAATGAGTTAATGGAATTTTTAAAGAATCCATTAGTACTCTCGATGATGCTCGGCGTTGTGTTGAGTTTTATCCCTGAAGCGGGAAGCGCTATTATCGGAAGCATTAAAAAGACAATGACGATGCTCGGAAGTACGTCATCGCCGGTAGCATTGTTTGCCTTGGGTGGGTTTCTCTACGGGAAGTTTTTGAAAAAGGACTTGCATCTTGTTATATCCATTGCAACCATAAAAATGATATTGTTCCCGTTGATTGTATTTGGTACCTATATCTATTTTGGCAAAGGAGGCGATGTGGAAATCCCCGTGCTGCTAGCCTCAATGCCGGTGGCAGTAACTACGTTTGTTATTGCCGAAAAGTTTAAACTCAATACCGCACTCGTAGGGAATGCAATCGTATTCGCAACAATACTATCCTTCATTACTACGCCAATCATATTACTCTTACTTCGTTAAAAATCATGTCCTATATCATCAATACAAAAGAACTTGCAAAAACCCCGCTCCGCAAAAAAGCACTCGCTATTGTTGAAGCAGGATATGCAGCAATCGACATTAAAAAATCTATTAAAAAACGTATAACCGTACAGAAAGGCGTACTTACGGTAGAACTTCCCGATAAAAAGGTAGGCAATATTCGCATCGATTTAAACGATTATAAACGCGTATTTTTAGTGGGGATTGGTAAGGGGTCAGCCTACGCAAGTGTAGCCCTTGCAAGCGTGTTTAAAGACCGTATGACGCGAGGAATTGCGATTGACGTAGAAACGGTGGCAAATAAAAATACACGGCTCGAGCTGCTCGTAGGAACGCATCCGTTGCCTTCGCCAAAGAACGTAAAAGCAACACAAAAGATCATACGCATGGTGAGCAATCTTGAAGCCGATGATTTGGTTATTGTATGTATGTGTGGTGGAGGGTCAGCACTTGCCGTTGTGTCAGATGAAGAGCTGCAAGCATCAACAACGATTTTTAAGGAACTAACAAAAGCAGGCGCAAATATTATCGAGTTGAATACAGTGAGAAAGCACGTATCCGATGTTAAAGGAGGGAATCTTGCGAAAACAATTTATCCAGCAACGTTACTGACACTTATGGCGTCTGACGTTATTGGAAATGATATGGAAATGATCGCATCTGGTCCGACGATTTGTGATACAACAACCGTTGCACATGCAGCAGCCGTATTAAAAAAATATGGAGTTTCAGGAGGAGGCATTACATTAAAAGAAACACCAAAGGAAGAAAAATATTTTAAAAATACAAAGAACGTATTATTTGTATCGAATAATGACGCAGTACAGGCAATGGCAGAAACGGCAAAGAAGCTCGGGTTTAAGTCAAAAATAAAAAGTGTTACATTTGAAGGAGAAGCAAAAGAGGCGTTGGTTCCGATTGTACGGACTATTAAAAAAGGGGAAGCGATATTTATGGCAGGGGAGACAACCGTAACATTGAAAGATATTGCAGCAGATAAAAAATTAGGAAAAGGAGGGAGAAATCTCGAAGTTGCCTTAGGGGTTGTGCATGCATATGCAGAGAAGCCAGAAAAGCTCGCAGGTATTATTGCAATATCGTATGCAAGCGACGGGCACGATAATAGTATTGCGGCAGGGGGAATAGCCGATGCATATACGCTAAAGGCAGCGCGCACTGCGAAGCAAGATGTGGGGAATGCGTTGGCGAGTCATGCCTCACTCGATTTTTTCAAGAAGAATGGAAATATGATATCGGTAAAGACCGAAAGCTTTAACGTTGCCGACCTTATGCTTGTTATTCGAGAAAATTGACATATAGGTTGTACTGAAGGATACTTTATATAGTACCATTGGGCATGTAACCGAGAGGAGGCTGCTGTGGCGACTAACGAAGAGTACTACGGGCGTAAAGGCGTACAAGATTCGGAAGACATTCTGTCTTGGGTTTTAATCGCAATGGTCGCATTACTCATGATTGTGGCCATACTCCATGGCGTAGATCGCTACATTTGCGAGCTACCCGCATGGCTTGTTCCAAAATGATCAATAAAAGAGATATGAAAAGGTGGCTCCTCGAGCCACCCTTTTTCTTTTTGCTCTGAAGGGGTATACTAAAGGCATGCAATTTAACCTGTTCCCAGTGAATTCAGGCGATGTGAATTATAAAACAGTACGAAATAAAGAGTAGTTCATGTCAGAATTTATACAGATGAGCAAAGCAAATCCGCGACGAAGAGTGGTTGCCCATATGCATGAATTAGAAAATATATGAAGAAATTGGGATACATTCGAAAATATGTTCTTAAATCCATTGTTGTGGATCGTTTTAGTTATTGCAGGAGCTGCGGGTGGATATTATGCGCGGCAGGCAATAGGGCTGAAGAAAAAAAATAATATTGAGCAAATCATCGAACGACAAATCGATGAAGCAAAAGTAAAAGCAAAGGAAATAGTTCTTGAGGGGCAAGAAAAGGCCGCGAATCTTATCGAGGAAGCGAAGCGCGATGAGCGTGAGCGAAAGCTTCAGCTTGATCGTTTGGATGAGCGTCTTATAAAAAAGGAAGAATCGCTTGAGCGTGACTTGCACAGTGTGCGAGATAAAGAAACGAAACTTAACGAAGAAACTACTGCATTAAAGAAGAAAGAGGACGAGATAGAAGGATTGCGAACAGAGGCAGAAGCGATTGTACAAAAAAATGCAGGAATGACGCGCGAAGAAGCGCTTGCATTGATTGTAAAAAAAGTGCAAGAAGATCATCAGAAAGATCTCGCATTAACGATTCAAAAGCTTGAGCGCGAGCGAGTAGAAGAGATAGAGAAAAAGAGCCTTGATATTTTAACCACTGCGATTCAGCGATATAGCCGAAGTCACGTGGCCGAAGTAACAACAAGTATTTTCCATCTTCCGAACGAAGATTTAAAGGGAAAGATTATCGGCCGAGAAGGGCGTAACATCAAAGCCCTTGAGCGATTGACGGGTGTCGAGTTTATTATTGACGAGGCCCCTGACTACATCGTGGTTTCTTCGTTTGATCCAATGCGTCGAGAAGTAGCAAGCTTAACACTTGAAAAGTTGCTTAAGGATGGTCGCATTCAACCAGCGCGTATTGAAGAAAAAGTAGAGGAAGCAAAGAATGAACTTACAAAGCGGGCATTTGATATCGGAGAGCAGGCAGCGCATGAAGTAGGTATTTACGACTTACCAAAGGAGTTGATTCAGCTTTTAGGCCGATTGCACTTCCGAACAAGTTACGGACAAAATGCATTGGTGCACTCTATTGAGTCGTCCCATTTGGCCGGCATGATTGCTTCTGAATTGGGTGTAAACGCAGACCTTGCACGCAAGGCAGCGCTCTTGCACGATATTGGTAAAGCAATCGACCATGAAGTTGTTGGAAGCCACGTAGAGCTTGGACAGAAGATATTGAAGAAATACAATATAAGCGAAAAGGTTATTCAGGCAATGGAGTCGCATCATGAAGATTATCCATTCGCATCACCAGAGGCATACATTGTTGCAGCAACCGATGCGTTGTCCGCAGCGCGCCCAGGGGCACGACGAGAAAACATTGATAACTACATCAAGCGACTCGAAGAACTTGAAAAGATTGCCGGTGAGTTTAGCGGCGTAAAGCAAGCATATGCAATCTCTGCAGGACGTGAGTTGCGCATTTTCGTAACACCGGAAAAGATGGACGACTTCGCTGCATTTCAGCTTGCACGCGATGTTGCCAATAAGATTGAAGGGGAGTTGAAATATCCTGGAGAAATCAAGGTAACGGTTATCCGCGAGATGCGAGCAGTGGAGTACGCAAGATAAAAAGGAAATAAAAAAGGAGCGCACCGCGCTCCTTTTTGCTTTCCTTCCTCGTATTGTCATTCCGAGCTTGTCGAGGAATCTGCAGTATGCTTAAGACAAAAAAAGCCGACCCCGTGGGTCGGCTTTGTCATTCCCGCCCTTCGGCAATGGTTCGACAAGCTCACCACATGACTCAGGATAAACTCCGGCGGGAATCCAGAGTTTCTAGACGTACTTTTTTCTAGAAAAGAGTACCCGTCTGATTCGTGTTAGAAAAATCGAATCAGACAGCCCGGCACGTTGCACGCTCGCGTACTCGCTAGCAACGCCAAGGGCAAAACTTCGAACCGGGAATATGCATGCGCATTTAATTCGCCATTTTCACAGGTTCACACAGAGGGGGAGTAAAAAAAGTGGCTCATCTTGCGACGAGCCACTGAACCATTGCTTGACGAGCGTTAGAGTTCGTCCCAGCGCCCGATAAGAGCATTCTTGAACTCAATGCGTCCATCCCACGTCAGGAGGAGAGTCCCGGTCTGGAGCATATCTCTGCATTCCTCACCTCGATAATCCTTTCCGAAGCCTCTGGCATAAGTAACCCAGTATTTTTCGGGAGGGCATGTCGGGTGCATTTTTTGGAAAAACGCTTCAACCTTTTTAAACATCTCCGGAGTTATTGCGCCCGTGGTCACGTAGTACGCGCCAGCTTGCTGCGGAGCCGTTGACGGCGCGGCAAATGCCGTGCCCACAACAACCGTTGTAACCAGGAAAAACAAAACTGTCGTGATGAAACTTTTCATGAGGCATCTCCATTTCTGCATCGCTCGTCAGTGTAAAGTTAGGAGCCAAAGTTATTCTTCTCGATAGCCTCACGAAATAAAGAGGCTCGTACCCGATGGATATCGGTGAGTAGTCCAACGTAAACAAGCAGGACACTCGCGGGGTTACCAGTTAAGAAGTTTATCAAGATAGCCACGCACCATCCTAAAGCTAGGAACGGCATCTTGATAACAAACGCAATAAATAACGAGGTGAGCACAATTACTAGCGATGCTAATAAAATGGCCATAATAAGTTCTCCTTGCGTCGCTCGCCAGCATAATGTTGGAAACTAACTAAGTGAAATATGAACCAATTACGATCGATTGTCAATATTGCATGAAACTATTGTTTACACCGCATAAATACTATATAATTTGAGTATAAGTAAATAAGTCAAAGGTCGAGTAGTTTAAAAGACATTAACTAGCGATATGGGGATGCGAATTTCGTTGATCCATTATCACTGGGGACATGTGTATCTCTCAATGAACAAAGTAGAATTAATCGACGCAGTACAGGCAGCCGCAGGCATCGAAGTAAAGAAGCAGGCAACTGCTGCTGTAGAAGCAGTGTTCGATACAATCGCAGGGGCATTGGCACGAGGAGAAGAAGTTGCAATCTCAGGTTTTGGTAGCTTCAAGGCAACCAAGCGAGCCGCTCGAATGGGTGTAAACCCAAAGACTGGTGAAAAGATCCAAATCGCAGCATCTGTAGCTCCTAAGTTCAAAGCTGCAAAGGCTTTCAAGGACGCAGTTAAGTAAAATCAAAAGTACTTTTGATTTTACCCAGGTCGCTGCATAGCGAGCTGGGGACAAACCAAACAAAAACATCCACTTGCGTGGGTGTTTTTGTTTGCAAATGATATACTAGAGACATGGGTGAAAATAAAAAAATAATCGAAGCAGTCGATGAATTTAAGCGATTAGAGGGGGCAGAAATTGGATCTGATTCGCGTAAGCCATTAATAGAAGGATTGTATAAAAAAGGCATAGAACACGCAAAAGTGCTTGAGGCGCTTACAGCATGGACAATTGAGCGAGAAAAGATTGTCGAAGCATTGGGACGTACGCCAGAGGTGTGTATTGGACTTGAAATAGATCGGGCAAATATATACGCTGAGGGTGGATATAGAAACGAAGCACTCGATGTATTGTACGAAGCACTGTATATTGCACGGCAAGAAAATAAGCTTGAGCTTGAGAAAGAGATAAGAAAAGAAATAGCGCAAATGGACGGCGCAGAATAAAAAATAATACATGCAAAAAAATCGCCATTTGGCGATTTTTTTGCACTTCTCGTACCTCTAGTCTCTTATCTCAAATCTCACTTCCTGATACGATCATTCATCTTGAAGAACAATTCGTATGCAGTCTTTAATTCCTTGAGCGATTCTTTTGCGAGTGCTCGCACATGATCTTGTGGGTCGATCACTATCTCAGGGGAGACGGTGGTATCATTTTCTGTGGATTCTACTACAGGAAGGGAAGTGGGTTGCTTGTCTGAAGTGTTTTCTTCCTTGGCTTGTTTTGGCTGAAGCGGTTCAATGCTCGTAGTATAATATAAGTCAGTTGCCTTATCGGTTAACGTCTTTGCGTTTTTAATCGATTTGTCTGCTTGCGTAAGATACTTTTTTAATGTATCGGTATTTACGAGATTTTGCTTGTCGAGTTTCTTGAGGTCGCTCGAAATCTTGATACTGCGCAACTGCACAACATCGTAGATTGTTTTAGTTTGAAAAACGAGAATAAGATTACCAATTTCTTTTAATTCAGGGGCATAGACAGCTTCGCGCCATTCTTTGAGATCTTTAGCGATTGTCTTAATGTCTTCAAGGGAAAGATCTTCGTTTTCGAGTTGTTCGGAGAGGGTGTCGTAATATTCACTTGAAGTCGCAAGCTTTGCAAGGAAGTCAGCTTGTGCGAGGCTCCATGCGTCGTCTAGTTTTAATGCGGTTAATGCGTCTACGATATTTTTAATTTCGGTCTGTGAAGAGGAAACGATTTCGCGAAGGATTGCTTTGCGCTGATCTTCGGTAAGTACATCGGTGGCTGCTTCTTTAGCAATCGTAGTATTGATAAATGGAAGTGGTTCAGCTGCTTGAACGCTCGGAGTAGCAATAAAAATTCCGCCCAAAAATGCGAAAGCAAGAGAAGATACTGATATGATAAAGGAAGAAATACGGGTTTGCTTTTGCATAGATTTATTGAGCGATCTGTTCAAGGATATCGTTGATCTGCCGTTCGGCTGGCACTTCGGCTGAATCGCTGTCGATTAAGAATGTGTCGACGCTAGCGGTTTCAGGGGTCGTAGTTGCAACTTCAGCTGGTGCAGACATAAGGCGCAGTGAAGCGGCTGGGGCTGCAACGGGAGCGATGTTTTGAATCTCGGCTATTTTTGTCAAAGTCATTTGGTTGGACGTATCGAGATAATCGATAGTCTCCAAAGTAATCTCGATTGAGCTATTAATCTCGTCTGCTTCAGCAGTTAAGCTGCGCTGATTAAGCCCTTCAAGCGCGAGAGGGGAATACGTTTCATTGATGTAGGTTGTTCCTCCGAGGAGTATAACTATTCCGATTACCCCAGCTCCAAGAATAGCGGAAAGACGAAAGAAGGTGCTTACGCGTTGTTCGGTAGCAGGGACCTGAGGGGAAGCTAAAAGAAGCATGCGAGAATGCTTTGTATATGCAGAATCAGGAGTGATTTGCTTTAGGCTTCGTAGGGTTGTAAGAATGTCATTTTCCATGATGCGTTATGGTAGCTCGTTGAGGAGCGCTTTCAACTGCTTAATAGCTCTGTGCTGGAGTACGCGAATTGTTGTCTCTGGTTTTTTAAGAATGCGGGCTATTTCGGAGGGTGTAAGCTCTTCGACATAGCGCATAATAATAATATCTTGATATTCCTGCTTAAGTTGCTTAATCGCAGTTTTTACGGTGGTTACTTGGAACTGGAAGTGTAGGGAATCTTCAACCGTTGATTCATGGCGAGGGATCTCTGCTTCATTCAAGTCTTCGATATCGAGCGTTGTCTTTTTGGTCCGGTAATGGTCAATGACCTTATTACGGGCAATTTGGTAGAGGAGGCTCGAGAAAGGGAAGCCCTTATCGCGATACGTTCCCATATTCTGCCAAGCATTCAAAAAAACATGATGGGTGATATCCTCAGCTTCTTCACGATGACTGACCTTGAGATAGACAAATCGGTAGATTTGTTCGTGGTACTTATCGTATAGAAGGCCAAAAGCCAAGGCGTCACCTCTGATAGCTCGCTCAATTATGGACTTTTCTTCGTCATCTAACATATAGAACGAATTAGGCCTGATTTAGTTTCAATTCCCCCTTAATTTACTAGGTAGTAGAAGGAATCTACTGCGGTAATTACTACTTTACCACAAATACACTCAAAAATCTAGGAAATAATGTGCCACAGGTGCAGGGGTAAATAAAAAACCACCCGAAGGTGATCTTTTATTTCTCTGAGCGGTAGACCGGGCTCGAACCGGCGACCTCCTCCTTGGCAAGGAGGCGTTCTACCACTGAACTACTACCGCTTAGTGAATTGGAGTATACTATATATAGGAATCAATTTCAATAGGAAGCAGTCCCTAAAAAGATAAAAAGTTACAATTTAAAGCGCTTCCTGTATACTAAGTACATAAGTCACTATTATTATGACCAAAGAAAAAATACAACATAACTTCTTTTTTATTTTGCTGGGGGTGATGACGGTTGCTGGGCTGGTTTTGTTGAGCCCATATGCGGATGTATTTTTTATCGCAATTATGTTTGCGATTATATTTAAACCGATGCATCGATGGATCAGAGAGAAGTTGAGCGGGAAAAATACCACAAGTGCAATCATCTCTACGATCGTAGTAATGCTGGTTGTGCTTGTGCCGTTGAGTTTATTTGGGTATCAGATTTTTAACGAAGCAAAGGGTCTATATATTTCAATCGCTGACGGGGGATTGGAAAGCGGGATAATCGCAAACATGGTTAATGTATTACAACACTATGTGCCACAGGTTGCACCGACACTCGCAGCAGACATCGGGCAATATGTTGGAAACGGATTGCAATGGGTGGTAACAAATTTAGGCGCAGTATTTTCAAGTGCTGTGGCAATTATCGTTAATTTCATTTTCATTCTCTTTACCCTCTTCTTTCTATTTAGAGATGAAGATATATTTAGAAAAATGATTTTAGCCATAAGCCCGCTAGGAGACGAGCATAGCAGTGAATTACTTGATAAAATAGCAGCAGCAATAGCATCTGTTACCAAAGGGACAATTCTAGTTGCATTCTTGCAAGGTATTCTTGCGGGAATCGGTTTTGCTGCTGTAGGTATTCCAAGCCCCGTGCTTTGGGCGAGCGTTGCTGCCTTTGCCGCAATGATTCCCGCAGTGGGAACAGGGCTGGTTGTTCTGCCAGCTATTATCTATCTAGTGCTTACCGGGCATATAGTAGCGGCAATCGTACTCGCTGTATGGGGAATGGTAGTCGTTGGATTAGCCGATAATTTTCTTCGCCCTGTGCTTCTTAGTAAGGGAACTAAAATTCATCCGTTAATCATTCTTTTCTCGACATTTGGAGGGTTAAAGTTTTTTGGGATTGTTGGGTTCTTCCTCGGCCCTGTTGTCTTGGCAGTACTGTTCGCAATGTTTGAAATGTACCCGCGTATTATCGGGAATCATACACAAGAAGGAGAGGTATAATACATGTAAAGCGCCCCTATTGGGCGCTTTTTTGCTCTTGCCCTGTAGTGAAGATTCGCTATGCAAAATAGGGAAAATAAAGTAAGCGAGGTGATTGTTTTTAAGAGGCATAGGTATCCTAAGAGTATGGTTATATGTATTTTGCGTTCGCTGCTGCGAACAAAGCGAATCTCTACTACGGGGCTTGCAAAAGAAAATGAATCGCCTATACTAGTAAACTCACAATAACCATATATAACAGAATGAAAACAAAAATTGTTGCAACTATTGGACCAAAGTCTGATTCATATGAAGAGTTAAAGGCTATGGCAGAGGCTGGATTAAATATTGCTCGCATGAACTTTTCTCACTGCACGGTAGAAGAGTATCGCGGAAGAAAGGAACATATCGCACGCATAAATAAAGAGTTGGGAACAGATATCGAAATTATGCAGGACTTACAAGGCCCGCGTATTCGCGTAGGAAAATTGCCAGCAGAGGGCGTTGAGCTTAAAGAAGGTGAAACGTTTGTTTTCTCTTTTGAACAAAGTGAATATGTTCTAGGAGGAATTATTCCGATTGACGATGCCTATTTGCACATCGATGTAAAAAAGGGTGAGCCGTTTTTCCTTGCCAACGGTGCAATGGAATTGGATATTGTTGACGTACAAGGATCACAGATACACGCAAAGGTTGTAACCGGAGGAACATTATTCTCAAAGAAGGGAATTAACGTTCCTCGCACAAACCTAACGCGCGGCGGAGTAACTGATAAAGATATCGAAGATGCAAAGTTTGGCGTAGCTGAAGGTGTTGATTATATTGCGCTTTCGTTTGTGCAATCCGCAGAAGACATTACAAAATTGCGTAGCGTATTTCCTGATAAAAAGATCAAGATTATCGCAAAGATAGAGCGTGCCTTGGCGCTCGATAACATCGACGAGATTATCGAAGAATCTGACGGTATTATGATTGCGCGAGGAGACCTTGGAATTGAAATACCGATGGAGGATTTGCCGATTATTCAAAAGAACTTAATCCGCCACGCACACTGGCACAACAAGCCGGCAATCGTAGCAACACAGATGATGATGACATTAATCGATCATGATCATCCAACACGCGCAGAAGTAAGTGATGTTGCGAATGCAGTATTTGAAGGAGGGGATGCAGTTATGCTTTCCGATGAAACTGCAGCGGGTAAGCACCCAGCAAAAGCGGTTGCCACAATGGCAAAGATTGTGCGACGCATTGAAGAATATACCGCACGAGAAAACTTCTTTGAAACAGAAACCCTCGGCGAGTACAAGAAGGCGAAGAAGTAAGAAATCAAAAACCACCAGCCTAAGGCTGGTGGTTTTTGTATAGCACAAGAAATAAGGAAAGTGGGCTGCATAATTTGACAAAATAAATAAAAAAGTGTTGAATAATCTCAGCACTAAAAAAATAACTAGAGAAAGGAGCAGGGCGATGCATGACGCAAGAAACATTCTTGGGAACTTTATCGGCAAAGAAATTGGAGGAGAAAAAGCGATTTTAAAGATTTCTACCACCACCGACATTGACGACCTGATAGGGTGCTGGGAGGGAACGAATGAAGGGTCGGTGTTGCAGCGACTCGTCGAGAATCGCATGGCAGAGGTTTTGTCAGTGATTCTCCCGGGAGTTACCGACATGGAGCTGTTGTGCGGATACTGGGGAAATACCAGTGCAAAATCTGTGCCGCAGCGCCTTATCGAGGCTCGTATGGCGGAGCTCCTTTTGGAAGTCCTCCCGTCCGTTACAAGCATCGAAGTGCTTATTGCGTATTGGAGTGCTACAAGTGAAGATTCCCCGCCGCAGCGGCTCATTGAGAATCGCATGGCAGAGCTTATTCCGCTTATAACGGACATGGAGCTCCTTCTGGATTACTGGGAAAGCGTCGCTGATAATACGATACCGCAGCGGCTCATTGAGAATCGCATAGCGAAGCTCCTTCCAGGGATTCTTCTGCTAGCTGTCGATTTCGACAACCTCGTGAGGTATTGGCAGCGAACAAGCGAAAACTCCGAACCCCGGAAACTAATCGGGGCTCGAATACAGGCGCTTCTGTCGACAACGCGCAGCGCGGATACGCTGGATGACTACTGGCGCAGAACCGAAGAAGGCTCCATACCAGAAAAACTTGTTGAAGCCCGGATAATGGAATACATTCACTCGATTAATGACGTCAAGACGTTGATGGAGCACAGGGAATGGAAATCTGACTGCGAAGTATTTACGAAGAACATTGATGGGAAAATTAGGCAGCTAATTTCGCCCATACGAGCAGATGCAATCCCGGAGTGGTTCCTCGAATTTATTCAAGACTACAGTAAAATTCCGGCCGACGTCTTCGACAAAGCTAAAGAGAAAGCAGGTGAGCTGTATAGAGCTCTGTAGTTTTTCGCAGCAACTGCGCCCTCTCAAGGGCGCAGTTTTTTTAGGAATCATGCAAAACAAAAACCACCAGCCTTGGGCTGGTGGTTTTTGATAAAAAAGCCGCCAGAGGTCATAAGACATGGCGGCGGGGAACTACTGTTTCTGAACGCCATAGGAGGAAATATCCTCCGCTGTTGCAGCTTGGCGATCGACGGTTGGCTCGTTTCTGTCGTACCAATAGTCGAACCGGTACGCGGACCCAATGGGCGTGGCATCGTAAGTGCTCTGAGGAACATATACGATGCGCTCCTTGTTATTGCTTGTCGCATCTTGGAGGACGAGCATCCAAGACTCACACTGGTGGTGTAGGAGAAGCATCCGATTATTCGTTGTAAACGAAGCTTTTCCGACAACAGTGACAGTAAAAAGGTTGCCGTCCTGTACCCAGTATTTTTCGGGTTGATGATCTTTTCTAACGACGATGCCTGTCCGAAAGACAGACCCCTCTTGTTGCGAGCACCCTAAAAGAAATAAGAGGAAGGCAATCGACAAGGCGACGGTTTTCATGAAATTCTCCTATATAGTTTTTATAAATGTGCCTAGCGAACTGTTAAATAAATAATACCATTAATACTAAAATAAGTCAAGTTTTTAGGGCAATGTAAAAGGATATATGGTGTATAAACAAAAACCACCAGCCTTGGGCTGGTGGTTTTTGTTTTTGGTGCATCCCCCGGGAATCGAACCCGGAACCTTGGGCTTAAGAGGCCCCTGCTCTACCAATTGAGCTAGAGATGCATTATAACGTCCTCATCATAGAGAAACTGTTATTGTTAGTCAATTAATATGAATTGACTATGTGCCCCCGGATGGATTTGAACCATCGACACACTGCTTAAAAGGCAGGTGCTCTACCGGGCTGAGCTACAGGGGCGTATAAAACAAATGCCTTTGTAGTTTATATTAAAAAAGGCGTATTCGTCAATAATATAATAAGGAAGCGTTCTTAGGGGACTCGCCCGCGACTCTCGGCTCGCCGTCGCTCCGCCGAGGTCTGGGCACCGACTCGCGTATTCGCCTACTAGCTCATACAGGCTCCGTCGTTCTCATCCCTCACGCAAGTAAAGCAGTTTACTTGCTCGGGTGCACACATAAAAATATTCCCCTAGGGGAATATTTTTATGTGTGCACCCGGAGGGACTCGAACCCCCAACCAACTGCTTCGAAGGCAGCTACTCTATCCAATTGAGCTACGGGTGCTTTATGTTTTTAACTTGTATAGTGTATAATGGAAATCAACAAAAGACAAGATTCGTCAAGCAAGAATGCGTAAAAAGGAACAGAAACAATTTGAAATACCAAAAGAAGCGCGAGCTATTTGCGCTTTATTAAAATTAGCCGGATTTGAGGCTTATTTAGTAGGAGGGTGCGTACGGGACATGATTGTCGGCGTTGAACCAAAAGATTGGGATATTACCACAGCTGCTCGTCCAGAGAAGATTCAAGAGTTGTTCCCGGAAAGTGTATACGAAAATAATTTTGGTACCGTTGCTATTAAAACAGATAGCGAAGATCCGAAGCTCAAAATTGTAGAAGTGACAACATTTCGCATCGAGGGAAAATATTCCGACAAGCGACATCCTGATGAAGTGCGCTTCGCCGACAAAGTTGAAGACGACTTATCGCGCCGAGATTTTACCATCAATGCGATGGCGTATGATATCGATACAAACGAAGTAATTGATCCCTATGGAGGCAGGGAAGATTTAGAAAACGGAGTCATCCGAACAGTAGGGGATCCACTAAAGCGATTTGAAGAAGATGCCTTGCGTCTCATGCGCGGTGTGCGATTTTCTGCTGAGTTTGGTTTTGTTATTGAAGAGTATACCGAGAAAGCGTTGCAACAGAGTGCGGGGTTATTAGAGATGATTGCAAAGGAGCGTATTCGCGATGAGTTTATTAAAATCATATCAACAAAAAAAGCGGTGGAGGGAATAGAAGAATTAGAGCGAACAGGTCTGCTACGTTTTGTTATGCCTGAGTTGCGCGATGGTATTGGCGTAGGGCAAAACGAACATCACATTTATTCCGTATGGGAACATAATTTGAAATCGCTGGAATATACGGTAAAGCAAGACTATGCGCTTGAGATACGACTCGCTGCATTGTTGCACGATGTAGGAAAGCCAAAGACAAAGGCAGGGGGCGGCAAACATTCAACATTTTATAACCATGAATTAGTTGGGGCACGTATTGCTACTCGCATGTTGGATAGGCTGCATTTTCCAAAGCATATTGCCGAAAACGTAATACACCTAGTGCGGTATCACATGTTCTATTATAACGTAGGAGAAGTAAGCCCAGCGGGCGTGCGCCGATTTTTAGCACGTGTCGGTCCGGAATCAATTGACGACCTTATTAAAGTGCGTGAGGCAGACCGCATTGGTTCGGGTGTCCCTAAGGCAGTGCCGTATAAATTGCGCCACCTATTGTTCATGATAGAAAAGGTAAAGCGCGACCCGATATCGCCCAAGATGATCAAAATTAATGGAGAAGAAATTATGGAATTGCTTAGTATTAAGCCAGGGCCAAAGATTGGGAAGATTCTTGCTGTGTTGCTCGAGGAAGTAATCGAAGATCCATTTAAGAATGAGCAGGTCTTATTGAAGCGTCGCGTTACCGAGCTGAATGAGCTTAGTGATGGTGAGCTAGATATGATGGTAAAAAAGGCAAAAGAAACAAAGGATGAATTTGAAGAGGGTATTGAACATGAAATGAAAAAACAGTTTCATGTGTAAGCATTGACAGTAAAAAAATAATGTGGTTATATAGCTACAGAACCATAAATGTAAAAGAGAGAGGAGTCTAGGGATGAAAAAATGGGAGTACTATGTTGGTTCGATATGCGATTTGAACGAGGCGCGCTTAAACGAGCTTGGTAAAGAGGGGTGGGAGCTTGTGGTCTTTACTCATTCATCGACTGGCGATCATCGCGCTATCTTTAAACGCGAGCGGATGCCGAAGGTATTCAAGGGCCCTGAGTAGATAAGGGTAGCAAGGCGGGAGCAATCCCGTCTTTTGTTTTAAGAATTAATAAAGCTACTTGTATAAAAATAAAATTTAGACAATAATACAGAAGATTTGTTCTGAAGCGCTAAAGTTTCTAGCGGGGTGTAGTATAATGGTAGTATATGCGCTTCGGGAGTGTAAGATCCGAGTTCGATTCTCGGCACCCCGACAGGTAAACAAAAAGCGACGCATATTGCGGCGCTTTTTGTTTGTAAAAAAGTTGACAGTAGGGTCGCTACGTGATTGTATGGGACTAGCAGCATTTAAAATCTATTTAATGCGAAAGGGGAGTGGCTATGAAAGGTCATAAAAGCGGAATGCTGGTCCTTGACGATACGGACTGGATGGTATGCTTAAGTGAATTAGAGATTGCGCAAAAACCACCCGCACCAGAGCCTGTAAAAAACGGCGTGCTCGATGAACAAAAAAAGTCGAGCTCAGCTGTGAGTGACGAAAGGGAGCCTTCGGGGGAAGAACTTGCAGAGGTTGAGCTCGATGACTGGTCAGAAGAAGAGCTAGAAGACGAAGAAGGCGACGATGAAGGTGAAAATGAGGACGAGGGGGAGATCGGCTTTGGAGGATTCCTTATCGAAAAAGAGGAAATAATGGAATCGTCGGTTTCCGCTATTGACGCGTACATGAAGGATGTGAATAAGCGCGCGTTGTTATCGGCAGACGAGGAAAGACGCTTGGTCCTTCAAAAAGAAGCAGGATGCGAGAAAAGCCGTGACACTCTTATCGCGTGTAACCTTCGTTTAGTTGTAAAAATAACAAAGCGATACAAGAACCGAGGAATGCTCATCGATGATCTAATCGAAGAGGGGAATATTGGTTTGATTAAGGCAATCGATAGGTTTAAGTCGGAAGCCGGTTGCCGGGTTTCTACGTATGCAACGTGGTGGATACGGCAAGCAATCGAACGCGCACTTATGGATAAAGTGCGAAGCATTCGCGTCCCTGTGCACATGGAAGAATTCCTTAATCGACGAAGAAGCATGATTGCGCAGATGGCTGCTCAGCTAGGAAGAATGCCATGCTTTGAGGAGCTCGTAGAAGAAGCACTTCGGGCGAACCTTTTCAATAACACGCAAGCAGGCATTAGCAAGCAGGAGGTGGAAGCATCTCTCAGGGGGCGTCTTCGCGCAGCGGAGCAATTAGAGGTGAGGCTGAATACACATTCCCTCGATCAAGAAATCTTTGAGGGGGAAGAGGGAACGCTGGGGGATACGATTGCCGACACGCGTCCTTCTCCCGAGGATAATGTTTACAGGCAGGAAATGAAAGAAAAAATACTCATGCCTGCACTTGCGCGGTTGTCGAAAACGGAGTTGATGGTTATCCAGCGGCGATTCGGGCTTGAAGGCCGAGAAACCGAAACGCTTGATGAGATAGGCATCTCGCTCGGGGTAACACGAGAACGCATTCGTCAAATTGAAGTAGCCGCATTAAGAAAAATGAGAGGACTAAAAAAGGAGAAGCGTAAGCGTCCTCGGAAGCGAGAAGAAAATAGATAAGGCAAGGGCGCACCATATGGTGCGCTTTTTTTACCCCCGCACTAATTGTAGATTGCGAAGCAATAAGTTGCCGTAGTGGATATATTCAGCGAAGCATAAAGGGAATTATTACCGAGAGTCCTAGTGACGGCTTCGAGGGCAAACATATTTACAATTAGTGCGGGGGTTTATTTCCCTCATTGACCGGAGTGTGTATAATGAATGGAATATGAAGAAACTGACATTGGACAATGGATTACGACTTATTTTAGCGCCCCAAGAGGCGAGTTTGGCAACGACCGTATTGGTGCTTGTCGAAACGGGCTCAAAATATGAAACGAAAGAAATGAATGGTATTTCGCATTTTTTGGAACATATGTGCTTCAAGGGTACAGCGAAGCGTCCAACGGCTTTTTCCATTGCGAGTGAGCTTGATGGTATTGGCGCTTCATACAATGCATTCACGAGTCAAGAATATACAGGGTATTATGCAAAGGCACGGCCAAAACATTTTGAGCTAATTTTAGACGTGGTTTCGGATATTTATCTCAATCAAAAATTCGACGCAACAGAAATAGATAAAGAGAAGGGTGTTATTATTGAGGAGATTAATATGATGGAGGACTTGCCGATGCGCAAAGTGCAGGATGTTTTTGTAGAATTATTGTATGGGGATCAGCCAGCAGGTTGGCCAATCGCAGGGCGCAAAGATGTGGTAAGTGCCATTAAACGAGACGATTTTGTTGCGTATCACAAAGCGCACTATGTTGCCGATGCAACGATTGTTGTTGTTGCCGGAGCATTCGATGAGCAGGAAGTAATTGAAGGTGTAAAAAAATATTTTGCAGATATCACGACAGGAACAAAAGGAACAAAAGAGAAGACGTTGGAATCGCAAGACAAGCCGCGCGTTGTATTAACAACAAAAGAAACAGACCAGACGCACTTGGTTATGGGGGTGCGCGCGTTTGATTTATTCGACGAGCGAAAATATGCAATAGAATTGCTTACCGATATTCTCGGCGGCGGTATGAGCTCGCGGCTGTTCCAAAAGGTTCGGGAGGAAATGGGCGCTGCATATTACATTGGTTCGGGAGCAGACCTTTCAACCGATCATGGCTATTTAGATATATCCGCAGGCATCGATCATAAAAAAATAGACGATGTAATCACCGCAATTATCGGCGAATTAAAGCGCATGGCTGAAGAGCCGGTAAGTGCCGAAGAATTAGAACGAGCAAAAGAGCATTTAATTGGCGGATTAGTATTAGGCCTCGAAACATCAAATCAATGGGCTGGTTTCTATGGCTCTCAGGAGGTGTTAGAGCATAAGATGATGAGCCCTGAGGAGTTGATACAAAAAACGCAAGAAGTAACCGCAGAACAGATACAGGCAGTCGCAAAAGACATTGTGAAGAACGAGGGCCTTAACCTTGCAATCATTGGCCCTTTTAAAGATAAGGAGCGGTTTGAAAAATTATTAACGTTTTAAATTTTCTGTCATTCCGAGCTTGACCCTCGGCATTGCTAACGAGTACACGAGCGTGCAATGCGCCGGGTGTCGAGGAATTTGCTCTCGAAGCGTCATTCCCGCGAAGGAGGGAATCCACTACGATTAAAACCATGAAAGTCATCCCTACAATTAATTGCAACACATTTGCAGCGGTTAAAAAGCAAATAAAAGAAGCGCGGGCTTTTTTGCCGAAAAATAGCTGGCTACAAATAGACGTAAGCGATGGTAAATTTAATCCGAATAAAAGCTGGAATAATCCGGAGAAGTTAAAGGAGTGGTTGAAGACGGAAAAAATCGAAGGGATTAATTTCGAGATACATCTCATGGTAGTCGATCCAAAGCCATTAGTTATGCGCTGGCTTGAGGCAGGGGCAAAACGTATTATTGTGCATGTGGAGACGATAACCGAAAAGGACATTCTTTTCTTAAAAGGGTTTGGGAAAGGAAAGATTGGAATCGCACTATTACCAGCTACACCAATAAAAGCGGCTGCAACATATATTGAGCACTTTCCATTCATTCAGCTGCTCGCAGTAAAGCCAGGATTCTCCGGACAAAAGATTCAGCGGAACGTATTAGAGAAAATAGTTTTTCTGAAAGCGTTGTACCCAGGAATCACCATTGAAATAGACGGAGGAGTAAACGACCGAACAGCACCAACAATAAAAGACGCAGGGGGTGACATTATTGTTTCAGGTTCGTATATTTTTACCGCAACCGACAAAAAAGCTGCATATGCAACACTGAAAAAGATATAAACGCGTATGCTCACACATGTTCCAAAATTAATTAATGGGTGGACTGCGCATCACAAAAGCTTCCTCTTGTTTATTTCGGGTGCAGGTGTGGCCGCGTTTGGAAGCGCGACAATATATGGCGTCCTGCCAGTAGTGATAGCGGTTATCTATGGCGAGTGGTATACGGGAGTTATTATCAGTGTCCTGTGTCTTATTGAGGCGTTGTTAATAGATCCGATTGGAGGAAATTTGGCAGATAAGATTGGAGGCAGGAAAACCGTTATGATCGGGCTTGCTTCAGGAGTTTTAGCGGGTCTTGTTTGGATTACATTTTCATTACACAATCCAGTTGCATTAACAGCATTCGCACTCTTGTTGTTTATTGGATATGGGTTTAGAGATTCATCGGAAACATATATTTTACGAACAACAAAAAAAGATGAGGGCGGTATGGCATTCGGTTTGTATGGGAATATTAGCTCTTTGGCAATATTTTTTGCTACCGTTACATTGCCGTTCTTCGTCATCGCAGGAAATGAGGTGTTTGCAGCGTGGATACTGATATTTGTATATGGAGCAAGTTTTACGATGTTGTCGCTTTTACCCGATGATATTACGGCAAGCAAGATACAGAGTAGGGTGCTTCTTAAAAGTATAAATCCAATTCCGGCTATTAAGAATGGATTATGGTTTATTAAAGAAAATAAAAATTATCCACTACTACTTATCGGCGCAACTTTTTTTGAAGGAATGTTTTATGGAACGATTTGGTTTGTGTTTCCATTACACTTAGCAAAGATAGGGTTAAGCGGGGGAGGAGGGTTACAGCTGGGAGTATATGATTTAGTTACGGCGTTTTTTGCAGGGTATGCGGGGTATTTAGCAGATAAATATAATTGGAAGCACACGCATTCATTGGGATGGCTGTTTATAATCGTCGGGCTTATTGCACTCCCATTTTATGGATGGCCAGTATGGTTAATTATCGTAGGCTTTATTATCGGTATCGGAAACAATCTTGCCTATTACTCTGCGGCACATGCACTCGAGGCAAACGATATAGATCATAGAGAAGATGGAGAATTTGTGGGGCTAAAGAGCATCGTTTCAAGTCTTGGGTATGCAATCGCTCCGTTAATTGCCGGATTCTTGTATTCGCAATATGGGTTTAAGATGTCGCTAAGCGTAAACTCATTGTTGTGTATTTGTGTAGCGTTATGGATGATTTGGCTGACATGGAAATTGGAAAACACAGAGAATAAACAAATAAAATAATAGTATGATAAAAGGAAACAAGGTAGATTATGTAAAACGATATAGGGATTTAGTAGATAAGGTAGAACGAGGAGAGATAAACATCGGGGATGCATGCTATGAAATAGCGGGAGGTATGGCAATGAGTGTCTTAAGAGAGGATATAAAATTAGCGGAGATAATGAGAGAAGCGGAGGAGTTAAAGGAGTCTCCTATAAAAATAAAAGGAAATAATGACCAACGGTGGATCAAGTTAAAGAGCATGATTCAAAATTGGTAATACGTAAGCGGCTTTGGTTGCTAAAGTAGTATTTTTCCCGTACAATACGGAAGTATTTTAGCAGTCAAAGACTATTGGTTAATACACGGAGAGGTGCCTGAGTCCTGCCTGCCGGCAGGCAGGGGTTGAAAGGGACAAATATGTATTACGTCTATATCTTAAAGAGTGAAAAAGATAACGGGATGTATGTTGGTAAAACGAACAATCTTCAGCGGCGGCTCGAAGAGCACAAAGGTGGACATGTAAGTTCAACAAAGTCTCGAAGACCTTTAGTGTTTCTCGAATGCATTTCTTGCGAAATAGAGATGGAATCGAGAATACTTGAGAAAGAGTACAAGAAAGGATATAAAAGAGAAGAGGTAAGAAGAAAGTATAAGTTAGTTTAATAAACGGAGAGGTGCCTGAGTGGTTGAAAGGGACATCCTGCTAAGATGTTAGGGGGGCAACCCCCTCGAGGGTTCGAATCCCTCCCTCTCCGCAAAAATAATAAACCCGCAAGGGTTTTTATTTTTGTGGAGAGGAGCAATGCGCCTGCGCGCATTGCGTGAGGGATTCGAAGACCGCAGCGATATGCGACCAGCTGGTCGCATCGCGAGGGGCGGGCTGCGAGCTTGCTGAGCGTCGGCGAAGCAAGACTTGTAGACGAATCCCTCCCTTCTATTACGCAAACCGTTCGGGATTCGAAAGCGACTTTGAAAAGAGATGGCGGTGACGAGGCACATTGTCTTACTAGACATAGTTATATAAACTACATACGAGTGTATGAATATTCCAAAACATATTGCAGTAATACCGGACGGCAACAGAAGGTGGGCAAGGGAAAAAAGTCTACCCGATTTTTTTGGGCATCGCGAGGGAGCAAAAAGAATTGTCGAAATAACGAAACAAGCGATTAACGGCAACGTTTACGCAATCACTTTTTGGGGTCTTTCACTTGATAATATTGAAAAAAGAAAATCTGCGGAAATAAATTTCATATACAAAATTCTCGAAAGTAATTTTAAAAAACTCGCAAAAAGTAAAGATATCCATAAGAACAAGGTTAAAATAAATGTGATTGGAAGGTGGAGGCAGGGGTTCCCGAAAAGCCTTATCGAGAAGATAGAAGAGGCAATCGATGCGACCAAGGGTTATAACGACCATCGGCTCACTTTTTTGTTGGCGTATAACGGAACCGATGAAATGATAAGTGCGATAAAAGAAATAGCAAAAGCCAAAGGGAAGAATGACAAATTGGAAATTAATGAGGAGGTGGTGAAGAAACACCTATGGACAAGTGGTCTGCCGCCGGTTGATCTAGTAATTAGGACAGGGGGAGAGCCGCATTGGTCAAATGGCTTCATGATGTGGGACACGGCCAACGCCCATTTCTACTTCACTAAAATAGTGTGGCCTGATTTTTCGGAACGCGAGTTTGAAAAAGCGCTTACCTATTTTGCGTCTACGGATAGAAGGATGGGTAAATAAACCCCCACACCAATCGTGGATATGTTTGTCCTCGAAGCCATCATTGGGGCTCTCGGTGATGATTATCTTTATGCTTCGCTGGGCATACCCGCTACGGCAACTAATTGCTTCGCAATCCACGATTGGTGTGGGGGTAAAAAAGAAATCAAAGGGATTCAAAGACTATAGAAATAAAAATTGACAAAATAAACAATTCGGCATACTTTGAAGTCAGTTCGTCATATCTGAGGAAGGAGAGAGAATATGCCGAGGCAGCTTACGGAAGAACAGCAAGGGCTCATTAAGGAGTTCGGGCTGCGGCGTGCTAGCCGAACTGTGCAACGGATTGCGGGGGAGCGAGTTAATCGCTGTTGCGACGAATGCAAGGAGGAACTTTTTGTGAATGAGGATGCGAGACCTTCTCAGATTCCCTCGCTTTGCGAAGCGTGTGAGAAGATGGCCAGAGAGGGATTACTGGCTCTCGCTACAGGGAGAATTGGGGAGTCGAACTTCGCCAGCGAAAGGGCATTTCTCGTGACAGGCGGTACGAGGCGCCAGATTACGTGCGCCGACATACGAACCGTATCGGCACTCCTCTCCGACGATCCGTCGAAGGTGAAGATGATGGAGTCTTCACGGGGGATAGTCTTCTTTGCCTCGAGGTAGATTCAGTAGGAGTAATAGGCGCTCGAAAGAGCGCCTTTTTTATTGGCATACGCATTTGCATTTTTTGTGTATAATAAGCCTATGATAAAACAAGGAGTAAAAAGCGTTGAGCGACAGATCAACGATACATTGTATGCAATCTGTTTAGCGGTTACGTATGCGGCAATCGGTATGTCGCTTGTTCGATTTTTTAGTAGGGGCGAATATGTATCCGATGAAATAAACCTTTTTTATTTTGGTGTGCTTGGTTTGTATTCTTTGCATAAGGAAGCAATGCATTGGCTTATGGAGAAGGAAGAGCTGGTGAATCGAAGGAAAGGGGAGTACTTTGTATTTCTGTGGCTCATTATGACATTCGTATTGTATGTGGTTAATTTTGCAACCAATGGGTATTTTATGGAGTCTTCACATGGGGAAGAGTTGCACATATTAAAAGAAATTACATTTACTGCATTGGAAGTTGGCGCGATTTTTGTAGCCTCTCGTTTCTTGAAAATATTACGCATGTATATTACGGAACGGGCGCAGCCAGCGGCTGTGGCAAAAAGGAGACGAATCGCAAAAAGTGCAGAGAACAAGGAGGTGTGATATACTGAACTGATTAAACATTCTACCTGTATGGCACCGAAAGTATTATTTCCGAGAACACAGAAAATAAATCTCTCGCCGATAAAGCAGATTGAGCTATTGGCATCGAAGATCCCCGATGTTGTTTCATTGGCACAGGGTATTCCATCGTTTGATACACCAGAGGTTATTAAAAAGGCAACGATAAAAGCCCTGAATAAAGGGCTTGTTGCAAAGTATTCGCTCACATACGGATTGCCTGAATTACGCGAAACTATAGAGGAGAAGCTTGCACAAGAGGGGATGTATTACGATTTTGAAAACGAAATCGTGGTAACAGCAGGTTCTATTGAAGCAATTACCGCGTCATTGATAACAATTATTGATGGTAAAAAAGACGAGATCCTTTTATTTTCTCCGAGCTACACATCCTACGCCGAAGCGGTGAAGGTTGCCGGCGGAAAGCCAGTGTTTGTGAATCTTGATGAGAAAAATGGATGGAGTATTGATTTTGATAACTTGACTAAAAAGATAACTGCAAATACAGCGGGGATTTTGTTTGCAAATCCAAATAATCCAACAGGAACTATATTTAAAAAGGAAGAGTTGTTAAAGATTGCCGAGCTCGCAGAAAAGAAAAAGTTTTATATTATTACAGATGAAGTGTATAAAGATTTTTTGTACACAGTAGATGGTGAAAGTGAACCATTCTTTTCGCTCGCGCAAATTCCTGAATTACGCAAGCGCGTTATTCGCGTGTTTAGCCTTTCAAAGGCATACGCAATGACCGGATGGCGTATTGGGTTTGTGCATAGCGACGTGGAGATTATTAGTGAAATTGTTAAAGTGCACGACGCGATGGTAACGTGTGCCCCTGTTATTTCTCAATACGCAGCCATCGCTGCGCTTGATTTTGCAGAAAAGGATATTGAATATTTTAGAAATGAATACACACGAAGAAGAGATGTGACAATGGCGCACCTTGATGAGTTGTCGGAATTTTTCTCATATCAAAAACCAAACGGAGCGTACTTCGTATTCCCGAAACTATTGCCAAAGCGTGACTCATGGGAATTTGCGCGCGAATTACTTGAAAAGGCACATGTAGCAGTTGTTCCAGGGGCTGCATTTGGTCCAAATGGAGAAGGGCACATTCGCATTTCTTTTGGACGAACAGAAAAGGATATTGATCGGGCATTTGGGCGTATTAAGAAATATTTTAAAAAACAGGCATGAACGATATTCTTAAAAAACCAATAGCATTTATCCTAAAGTGGCTTGCAAAAGCACATGTCGCAAAAACAAAGCCGTATATCATTGTAATTGCAGGCACAACGCGACGCACATGGATGAAAGAGGCCGTGGAACAGGCATTGCATGAGCGAAACTTTTTGGTGCGTGCAAATAAAAAGCATTTCAACGCAGAAATAGGGTTACCTCTTTCTATTCTTGACTTACCTTCAGGAGAAGGGGATGTGCGCGCATGGATGGAAATACTATGGGAAGCAACAAAGAAAGCACTCGACTTTCGCAAGCAAGCAATTGATCGAGAAAAGACGGAACATCTTATTCTTGAGATGGCGATTGATAGCCCACACGATATGGAGTATCTCTTGAGTATCGTGAAGCCAAATATGGTTGTCGCAACAACGATTACTATGATTTATCAAGAGCAGTTTGAAACATTGGATAATATTGCCAAAGAATTCGCAGTACTCGCAGAGGCACTTCCATGGAACGGCATATTAATTATAAATGCGGACGATGATCGTATTCGTAATCTTGCAAACGTATACAAAGGAAAGGTAGTCACGTATGGATTTGCAGAAGATGCACAGTTTAGGGCAGTAGATCAGAAGCGAACTGAAACGGGAGAAGAATTTAGATTCGAAGTAAAACGAAAAGAGCTTGAATCGTATAGGAAAAAAGTGAGCAGATTTGGCCAACACCATATCTATGCTGAATTGGTGCGCGAAATCGTACTCGATAATTTCAAGGCACAACCAAAAGAATTCTTTAGCCGCATGGCAAAGGGAATGCTGCAAAGAGATTAAGAATAAACCGTCAGCCCAGGGCTGACGGTTTTTGGTCCACAACTGGATTTATGCCGATTTTTACGGTACTATGCCTCAATGACAAGCAATATTCGCAATTTCGCGATAATCGCACACATCGACCACGGAAAGTCCACGTTAGCGGACCGTCTTTTGGAAATAACAAAGACCGTAGAAGTACGTGAAATGAAAGCACAATTTCTTGATCAAATGGATCTAGAGCGGGAGCGGGGAATAACCATTAAAATGGCCCCAGTGCGTATGGACTACAAGAGCCAGCGTGATGGTAAACAATACATTTTAAACCTTATCGATACCCCGGGGCATCCTGATTTTGCATACGAAGTATCGCGTGCATTTAAAGCCGTTGAAGGTGTTATTTTATTGGTAGATGCAACACAGGGGATACAGGCGCAAACACTTGCAAACTTTGAAATGGCAAAGAAAGCAGGGTTAAAAATAATCGGCGCGTTAAACAAAGTGGATATGAATCCGCCGCAGCTGGATACGGTATTGTTGGAAACAGCACAGCTATTAGGATGTGAACTTGATGATATTTTTAGAATTTCAGGAAAGACAGGATTGGGTGTGCAAGATCTCCTTGAAGAGGTGATTGTAAAATTGCCCCCTCCAAAAGAGTGGGAACAAGGATCAAAAGAGCAGATTGATGAAACGAGCAAAGGAAGAGCGGCATTGGTGTTCGATTCTGTGTACGACGACCATAAAGGAATTATCGCATTCGTGCGTGTATTTCATGGCGAATTTGTGGGCAACCAAGATACACGATTAGTTGCAACAAACGTGAAGATTAAAACAAAAGAAGTGGGCTATTTTCAGCCGAAGATGAAGGCATCAACAAAGATTTCGAAAGGAGAAATCGGGTACATCGCAACGGGTATTAAAGATCCGGATAAGTTGAAAATCGGAGATACGATTGGTGATACGGATTTGGGAGGATACCAAGAACCGCAACCACGCGTGTTCGTTTCGTTTTTCCCAGAAGACGGGAGTGAATATGAGGAAATGAAAAAGGCATTTCAGAAGTTAAAGCTCACGGACCCCGCCCTAAAAACAGAGCCGGACTATAACGACGTGTTAGGGCGCGGATTTAAAGTAGGCTTTTTAGGAAAATTACATTTTGAAATCATCTCACAGCGATTGGAGCAAGATTTCGATATGGACACGGTAAACAGTTTCCCTTCGGTGGCATATAAAATAAAAAAACCACACACAGCGGGGTTGGTTGTTATTGAGAATCCCCAAGATCTTCCTGCCGAATATGATGAAATATGGGAACCGATGATTGAATTGGAAATACTTGCACCAACAGTATATTTAGGCCCTATTATGAAATTGAAAGAAATATTTCGTATGGGGGAAATGCAAACAACGAACATGGGGGATCGCGTGCTTATTAGGACGCGCATGCCGCTTATGGAATTGATTTCAGACTTCGATGATCAATTAAAATCACTTACGCATGGATTTGCGTCATTTAGTTATGAAATGGCCGATTATCAAAAGGCGGATTTAGCACGCATTGATGTTATGGTTGCGAAAGATATGGTTGTAGGATTGTCCCGCATTCTTCCGAAGAAAGATATTGAATATGAAGCACGACAAATGGCACTGCGACTAAAGGATCTATTGCCGCAACAGCAATTTGCGCAAGCAATCCAAATAACTACAGGGGCGAAGGTTATTGCGCGTGAAACAATTGCGCCAATGCGCAAAGATGTAACAGGGTATCTGTATGGAGGAGACAGAACACGCAAGATGAAGCTATGGAAGAAGCAAAAAGAAGGAAAGAAGCGCCTATTGTCTATGGCAAAAGTAAATGTGTCTGCGGACGTGTTTAAAGAATTGCTGAAGAAATAAAAGAGGGGTGCATTCTGCATCTGCGAGCCTGTGAAAATGGCGGATCAAATGGGCGACAAAAATTTCCTCAGAAACTGCGGTGTCTGAGCGGTGAGCAGGAGCGAGTTCGCAGTTTCGTTAGAAATTTTCGAGTCCATTCCGTCATTTTTATTCGCTCGCGATTTTTGCCTTTGGCGTTGCTAGTGAGTAATCGAGCGTGCAACGCGCCAGGCTGTCGGATTCAACTTTTCTAGCCTGAATCCGACGGCTCCACTTTTTATAAAAAAAGTGGAAAAGATAGACTCGGCATCCGCCGAAAAAGTGACAAGGTGCGTATGTTACGGTATAGTATTAAATATATGGGTAAATATATTACAATCGCACTCCTAGCAATTATCATTATAGTAGTTTCTATCCAGGCCTTCGGATTGTTTCGAAAAGGGAATGATATGGGAAATCAACTACAGGCATCAAAAGAAAAAGTAGAAATGCTTAGTAAGGAGAACGAAGAACTACAAGAACAACTGGACTACTTTTCTCGGGAAGAAAACCTTGAAAAAGAACTGCGTGCAAAATTTAATTATAAAAACCCAGGGGAAAAAGTAATGATCATTACTCCATAATAATTGTGAACATATATACTGCAATGAAAGGTAAAAAAATAATAAAATTAATAGCAATCATCGGAGGAGGGGTAGTATTTATAGGGGGAATTGTAATCGGAGTTACGGGCTATTGGCCTGTTGCACGCGTAGGGCTTGCGCCAATTACCTATGGCATGTTTAGGGAGAATTTTACAATGGCAGACCATTTTTACCGAAGTAATATAAAAATAACAGGAGAAAGCGATGTAATAATGGACACAAAGGAAGTGCAGCGGGATTTGCAGCGAGCGACTATGGATGCGTTAATAGAAGGTATTTTAATTGATGAGGAGTTAGAAAAACGATACAGCGAAACCGATTTGGAGCAGTTGATTAAAAACAAGACCGAGGGAATCGACTTACAATCAAAGGAAATGGGGAAGGCTACAGGGTTGATGTATGGGTTGACGCCAGGGCAGTTTAAGGAGCTTGTGCTTTTGCCAAAAGCAAAACAAGAGATACTCGAAGGGAATATAACCCTCCAGAATGGAGTGTTTAACGATTGGCTCACTGAACAAAAAACTGAGGCAAATGTTTCTGTATTCGTTCCAGCGTTGTATTGGGATGGAAAAGGAGTACAGGCGAGATAATAGAAAGCAGGAGATAATAAAATGGAATATAAAAACATCCCTTACTAAACAAGGGATGTTTTTATATTCGTAATTATTTTGGAAGAGTGTATAATAAAGATACGTATACATTAAAATAAAAAGGTCGTAGGGAGAACTAATCATATGAAAAAACAATATATATATTTAGTTGTTGGATGTATGGCAATTGCAGGATTTTCTGCCGTTGCATATGCACAAGTACCAACAACGACAACGCCACAACCAGCAGTAACAGCAACGCAGAAGCCATTAACACCTGCTGCGAAAAAGGTACGCTTACAAGAAGCAGTTACGGGGTTGGAGCGAAGTTTAGAAGTACGCATCGCAACGCTTGAGGAAGTTGCAATGCGAATACAGTCGCGCATTGCAAAGCTACAGCTTGAGGGGAAGGATATGACAATCGCAAGCGCTAAGCTCGTAGAGGCACAAAAAGCAATCGCAGGAGCAAAGACAGAATTGGCGACAATGAAGAAAGCGAATATAGCAATGGTCGCATCGACAAAGCCTGCAACGGCATTCGCAAATATCAAAAATAAACTCGCCAAGAACGTGACTACTAAAATAAAAGCAGCTCATAAGGCATTGGTCGAAACAATAGTAAGTATGAAAGGAGCGGGTAATGGTATGCCAGCAACGGCAACGACCAGCACATCAACTGCTCGATAATAACGTAGTAACGAATAAAAAAATGGATAATCTAGAAATAGAAAAAAATACCATGCCAGTAGGGGAGGGCACAGCTCAACCGCAGCAGCCAGTAGAAATGCCAGTGCCCGCTCCGATGCAACCGCAGCAGCCAGTAGAAATGCCAACACCAGCTCCCGTACAACCGCAGCCGGTAGCAGAAGCACCAATAATAACTCCAGTTGATATGGCGCCTCCAGTGATGCAGCAGCCGCAAGTACTAGAGCCCGTTGTTAACACTATCGTAACACCGATGGAAACAACGATGCAGCCGATTGATTTGTCTGGACAAGGGATGCAGATGCAAGGTGGCATTCCAGAAGAGGGAGGTAAAAAGAAAATAATCATAATCATCGCTGTGATCGTGGCAGGATTGTTGGTAGGGTTGGGAGCATTCCTATTTTGGAGAACAACAAATGCACCAACGCCAGAAGTAGCGCCAATAGTAGAAGATGCAACGCCTGTAATAGAAATACAGGAAATGCAGCCAATTGCTGCACCAGAGGCAGATGATGTATCGGTTATCGAGCAAGACCTTAATGCATTTAATATTGGAGGAATAGATGCAGAATTACAGGGTGAACTTAATGTAATTAATGCAGCCTTGTAAAATTGTTTGCATGAAAAAACATAATGCTGTATAATGACAGCATGTGCTAAAAAACCGCCTGTGAGGGGCGGTTTTTGTTTGCGTAAGTGGTATTGACAATTTGTGTATTTAATTGCATGCTATTTACAGCAATTAGACATAACAAACATTGGCACAAGCCAGAAAGAAGAGGGGTAAGATGAGCAAGAAGAATAAGATGATTTTGTTGGTGGACGACGACATATTTCTTCGCAATTTCATGGTTGGGATGCTCGACCAGTTCGGGTACACCGCCATAACGGCGAAAGATGGAGCGGAGGGGTTGATAATAGCGGAAGAAAATCAGTTTGACCTCGTTATCACGGACCATGACATGCCCGTTATGAAAGGGGCGGAGATGGTGGCGAAGCTACGCGATAAGGGGGTACAGACACCAATCATTATGGTGTCATCGACTCCCGGGTCAGAAGATACCCCCGGGATCAGCGGCTTCCTATCGAAGCCGTTTCTGAGCAAGGAGCTGGTGGATATGATCGAGCGACTCACGGTGAGTGCCGTGGCCGCTTGAAACAACTTTACGTAAAAGCCCCGCACTATGTGCGGGGCAATTTTTTTAAACCATATAAAACAGTTGACACGTGCGTCGTTGGCTTGTATAAGGAAAATAGCAAATAAAGAAATTTAGCAGAGTATTCTGGCTATGCGTCGGAAGAAAGAGAGGAGAGTATGAAACGGATTTTAATCGTGGAAGATAGTATCGTCATGCAAGCATTGCTGGCTAGGTGTCTCGAGCCTCTGGGAGCAACAATCACCATTGCCGACAACGGAGAAAATGGGTACAAGCTCTTGTCCGATGAGCCATTTGATCTTGCAATCGTCGACCACGGACTGCCAGGGGAGATGTCCGGTGGAGCGCTTGTTATCTTGATGCATGACAAGGGATGCCGGGTGCCCTTTGTGATGGTGACTGGATTTGCGGGCTATGAAATCCCGATGGTGGCACGAGGGATCGCAGAGACAATCATAAAAAAACCCTTCGACTACCAAGCATTGAGAGCGCTTGCCAAAGAAATTTTGGAGCGTCCGTAATGGTATAAAAAGCCCCGCAGTGCGGGGCAATTTTTTACTTTATTTTTCTGAAACAAGCTGGTCTTCCATGAAAGAAATCCAATCGGTGGTTTCTTTCTTGTTGGCTGCAAGCTTAGCCATTTCATCGAGGATGTGCTGATGCTGTTCTTCGCCGTATTTCTTTTGAAGATATGCTTCGGTTAATTCGATGCGAATAAGCGATTCCTTTGCATTGTCAAGGAATTCCTGTACGAGCTCTTTGCGTGTTTTCATAATGAATAGAATTTAAATGATTACTAAGGTTTTAGTATAGGGAGGAAAAATGGATTTTGCAAGAAATTGACATAGGAGAAGGGGCGTGGTATGAGGTAGGTAGCTTTTATATCGATACGAACAAGGGAGGTGCGCGTGGCCTATACAACGTTTGAGCCCGATATGCGGGTAGCGCGGACAGAAGGTCTGGCAGCGGCAAAAGCCGCAGGGATTGCCATACGGAAGAACATAAGCGACCCGTTCGCTATGTTCCTTCCGCTCGCAAAACAAATCGCCATTATTATGGGGTGTGGCGTCCGAGTGCTGTGGTATCTCGTTCGGTGGATATGGGGATGAGCAGTGGGCTCCTTTGGAGCCCATTTATTTTTACAGAAAAGAACTATACAATGGCTAATATGTTGAAGATATACGATCCAATAAGTAAAGAGAATAAAGAATTTGAAGCGATCGACCCGGAAAAGGTGGGTATGTATGGTTGCGGACCGACGGTATATAATTATGTACACATTGGGAATTTGCGTGCATATGTATTTAATGATCTATTAAAACGATATTTACGATATAGCGGCTATGAAGTACAGCACGTTATGAACGTGACTGATGTGGACGACAAGACAATCAAAGGGAGCATCAAAGCACAAGAAAGTCTAAAGACATTTACCGAGAAATATTTGGCGGCATTTCTGGAAGACTTGGAAAAGCTGAATATAGAATTACCGGACGTAATGCCAAAGGCAACCGACCATATCGAAGAAATGGTTGGGCTTACCGAGCTATTATTAGAAAAAGGGTATGCATATAAAGCTGATGATTCAGTCTATTTTCGCATTGCAAAATTTCCAAACTATGGAAAGCTTGTTGGCTTAGAAAAACAGGAGTTGAAAGAAAATGCAGAAGGGCGTCTAAACAATGCTGATGAATATGAAAAAGAAGAAAGCAACGATTTTGTGTTATGGAAAGGCTATCGAGAAGAAGATGGTGATGTGTATTGGGAAACGCGGCTAGGAAAGGGGCGCCCAGGATGGCACATTGAATGTTCTGCAATGGCAATGAAGTATTTAGGAGAAACATTCGATATTCATTGCGGTGGAGTGGATTTAATGTTCCCACACCATGTGAATGAGATTGCGCAATCAGAAGCAACAACTGGCAAGCCGTTTGCGAATTATTGGATGCACAATGCGCACGTTATTTTGAGTGGACAGAAGATGTCAAAGTCCGTAGGGAATGTATATGGCTTACGAGATATCATTGAAAAAGGATATAATCCGTTGTTATGGCGTATTGCATTGCTAAAGGCACACTATCGAACGACGATGGATTTTAGTTTCGATGATTTTGTAGAAGTAAAAGCAATTGCCGATCGATTCGTGCAATTCATGCTTACAATCGATAACGTTACAAATATTGAATATAACGACATCGATATGGAGGCGGTAATCACGGAGCATCGTGGTGCGTTTATCGAAGCAATGGACGATGATTTCAATGTGAGTAGTGCGTTCGCAGCTATTTTTGATTTCATGAACGAAGTCAACAAGAGTATGGATGTCATTAATACCGAACAAGCAAAAGACGTAAAAATCTTTATGCTTGAGCTCGATGAAGTGCTTGGATTTGTTGAACCGCTGTATGATCAGTATCGCATTGAATTGACGAAGAAAATTGATAAGGCACAAGCGGATACATTAGTTGCGAAGCGCAATGAAGCACGCAAGGCAGGGGATTATGCAAAAGCAGACGAGATGCGCGACAAGCTTGCAGCATATGGATTAATTGTAGACGACACAGCCCAAGGGCCAGTTATAAAGTTGCAATAAAAAGAGTGGTGCGGATGCACCACTCTTTTCAATTCCTTAATAGGAAAACTATTGACTTTTTTGTCAAATAAGTGTATTTAGTCTTCATAGCTCCTAAATAATTACATAGAGAGGAAAGCGCGATGAAGCGGTTTGAAAACGCACTGTGTGCCTATGCATGGGCATGGAAACTCGTCATAGCAATCCTCTGGATGCTATGGGCAACGCAAATGTACGGGTACGTACGGGAGGATATCGCTCAAAGAAATGCTCCAGGGGAAGTGCAGGCATCGCTTATACTGAGCGGGTTTGTCGCGGACGAGGTCGAAGCAATTCGACAAAGCAAAGAAAAGTTCTTATCCGCGCAGTATTTCGAAACCATGAAGAAAATCGAGCGAAAACGGCTCGAGATTGAACGGACGATGCATGTGCGGCCATACATGCCTAACGTGCAGATGCACCACTTAAGAGCCCTCGTCATTGATTACAAAGAGATGGCCGAAAATGGAAACGGCATGATGTATCAGGACTGGCTGCGTGGTGGTGGTGCGTTAGGGGAAGAAGCGGCGTATAAGGTGCAGGCGGATGGCTGGTTAAAAACAATCAGCATGTTTGCAAATTGGTTGGGCGTGCTGTACCTTCGTACGATCTTTCTTATCCTCGCGCTGTATGCGGTGCGGATGGCGCAAAGGCGTGGAATCTTAGAAACGATATTGGCTGGTAAAATGGAATGTGTGAAGGCTGTCATAGTATGGCCGGCATATTTTCTCCAATACCCATACAATATCATCAGGGAGATTCGCGTCGAAGCAGAGTTAAGGCGAATGGGTGACGTATTCCGACGGTTAAAGACGGATGAGCGCCTGCTCGCACGAGCAATAGCTGATAGCGGCCAGTACGAGCAACATTTACAGAGTCTGCGCGTGTGCCACAAAGGAATGGAGCACAGAAGTTTATTAGTTGCACTTATCCCTGCGCTAGTCTTGTATATCGTTTTGCCTGCATTTGCGGGGGAGGGGGTGTATGGAGATTCGCATGGGCGCGATGGTCCTGTCATTATGTATGATGCAAATGATGGGCCCGCAGTGCTGGAGATTGTGGTTCCGATACCGGACGCTCCAGAGTGCGTAGCCGCGAGCGCTACGGAGGCGGTCGTATTCACATTCGCCCAGATGGAATGTCCAGACAAGGCGAAATGGATTGATCGGGTTAAGAAAGTGATACTTAAAGACATCGCATTAAAGATAGACCACGTTCCGATTTGAAGGCTGCTTGGCGTTGTGAATGGTGATACATACACAAACTAACTAAGCAGCCGAGGACGAGCGTCCTCCGGCAGAGGAGAGACGATATGTTGAAACGGATCTTTGATGCAATCACGGGCAAACGGGAAGTTGTTACTTTGGGCCTGGACAAGGCAACCGCCATTTTCCAAGAAGCAAAGGGGAAGTTTGACGGAAGCGCAAACAAGGCTGTACCGTTCGCTATTATAGCGACGGCTCGAGCACTGGGCGCGGAAGTTACCCTGTTTGACGAAGGAAAGCAGAAGGCCACTGAACTTGCTTCCAATATGGCTGCAATAAGTGATATCACCGCAAAAGCAAACAAAAAACGCGAAGCGTTGATTGCCGAGCTGAGGAGAAAAGTTGCCGAGGTCGAAGAGACCATTAAAACTGAAGGAGAAAATGCAGTAAGGCAAATCGTGGCACTCGACGAAGAAAAAATAGCGGTTAAAGAAGTTGTCGATTTCTTCACTGTATAGCGACAAAGCCCGGGAATTCCCGGGCTTTTTTTAATAAATAAGTGTAATTAAAAACCCCTTGCGGGGTTTTTAAGTGGAAACGATTACATTTTATTCTCTGGCATAGGCATTTCGCCCATACAGGTTTTACAGTCCTTTCTGTGTGTCGCCAAGATGGTGATGGCAGAAAGACCAACAAGAACATAGATGATGCGGGAAACAATTGCTTCCTGACCACCGAACAGCATTCCTACGTCCCACTTAAGCAGCCCGACGAGAAGCCAGTTAAGGCCGCCGACTACAAGCAGTGTGAACGCAATATAATGAAGTGTTTTCATGATTGGATAAATAGCATTAGATATACCCGACCTTTTTATAAGTATAGCATAAAAAAGAGAAAGGCATCAGAGAAAGAAGGGGGCGGGCGTGAAGAATGGTTTAAAAAAGGATATACTATATAAAAGGTCGTTTATATAACATAATAAACAACATGGAAAATAAAGAACAACAAGGAGGAATGTGTATGGGAGGGATGTGTGATCGACGCGAGGGTGAAGACCGACGCGGGGCATGTACAGGGTGCCAGAAAATGTATGGCATGCATTGCGGTGGTCGGTATTATCACATGCGTTGGATTCTTGGAATTTTGATCATAGTGTTCATTTTTCTCGCGGGGATAAAAGTAGGAGAATTCAAGGAAGGTATGCGTAATAGTGGCTACGGAACAAATCGTGGATCATACGCAACGCAAGAACGGTATAACATGATGCAGCGAGGGGGAGGAATAAACTCCGATGCATATTATCGTGGGGGTATGATGAACGGAGCAGGTGAAGGAGTGCCGATGATGCTTGTTCGCTAAATACAAATAATAAAAAACACTAGGATGCACGCGCATCCTAGTGTTTTTTATATGAAACAATAAATATGGTATACTATTGATAATTAAAGCAGGGAGGTGTAATGGCATATGGACGACCCGAAACTAAATAAGCTCACAAAAATCGCGAAGATGATCGATACGAATGCGTATAGGGTATTCATCCTTGTTTTTTTTGTAATCGTGTTTAGTTGGCCATATATGTCTTTTCTTGAGCAGGTTGATTATGTTGTGCCGTTCACGTATTTATTTGCAGTTTGGGGATTATGCATTCTCGTACTCATGATAGGAAGTCGCAATAAAGACGATTCTAACGATAGCAAGAATAATGGTTAATCTAACTACAATTATTGGAATATTGGCAGCATATTTTGTTGCGTTGTTCGCAATCGCTGTATATGTTGAACGTAAATATGAGCAAGGAAAGAACCTGACAAATAACGCAATAATTTATACGCTATCGCTTGCGATTTATGCAACGGCATGGACGTTTTATGGAAACGTAGGATTGGCGGCAACAACGAGCTATGCATTTCTTGGTATTTATATTGGGCCGACACTCGCAATGCTTTTTGGGTGGCCAGTTATTCGAAAGCTGGTAAAAATAAAAAATGAATATGGAGTAGCAAGTATTTCTGGGTTCCTTTCAACACGCTACGACCGTTCCTATGGCGTTGGAGTTATCGCTACGCTTATTGCGTTAATCGGGATAACGCCTTATTTTTCACTACAATTTAAAGCAATTTTTCAGTCGTTTTCATTTATGGTAGGGGGAGGGGCTGGGTTTGATTCCGGGTTTATTCGTTTGATTATGCTGGGCATGATCATTATCTTTACCATCGCGTTTGGATTTCGAAAGTTGGAGCAGACAGAACGGCATCCAGGAATGGTAATGGTGGTTGCTATCCAGTCGGTTATCAAATTGGTTGCATTTTTAGCGGTAGGGGTATTCGTTACGTTCTTTCTATTCAATGGACCGTTTGATATTTTAGCGCAAGTACAAGCAAATCCTGAGTTACTAGAAGCAGTAAATGCAGGGAAGCCTGAGTACTCGCTATTCTTGTCGTATATTATTATATCGATGTTCGCTATCCTGCTCCTTCCGAGACAGTTTCATTTGGCAGTTGTAGAGAACTCGGATGAGCGACACATTCGAACTGCTGCATGGGCATTGCCAGCGTATTTATTTCTTATTACGGCGTTTGTATTTCCAATTGCAATAGCAGGTATTTTAAAAGGGTACGATATTGCGTTGGCTGATATATTTATTTTGCTTGTTTCTGCAATGGCAGAAAATACTTGGCTGACTATGCTGGTATTTTTGGGCGGCATTTCCGCGGCATTTAGTATGATTATGGTCTCAACCGTTGCCATAACGACAATGGTAGCGAATAACGTGCTTGTGCCAGTGATCGAAAAAATTAGCATACTGGGTTTCTTAAGAAAATGGTTATTACAGTTGCGATGGCTTATCGCGGTGCTCATTCTTTCGCTTGGGTATGTATTTGAAATCTTAACAGGGGAATCGTATATTCTCGTAAAGATTGGTATTATTTCTTTTGTTGCGGTGTTGCAATTTGCCCCAGCAGTTATTGGGGGCTTATATTGGGAACGAGGGAATCGAATTGGAGCAATAGTAGGATTGATTGGTGGATTTGCAGTATGGGGGTACACATCGCTGATGCCCGCATTTATTCGAAGCGGTTGGATGCCGGAATCTTTGTTGTTAGAAGGTCCGTTTGGCGTTGGCTTTCTCCGGCCAGAGAATTTATTCGGAGTGACCACGATCGATCCATTATCGATGTCGATTATATTTACCGTATTGGTCAACGTAGGGCTATATGTTCTAGTGTCGCTCGCGACGAAACAAAGCGAAGATGAACAGCGTATCGCATATAATATCGTTAATATAATACGAGGAGGAAAGAAGGCGTTTTTACCAATCATTGCGCAAAAAGAATACATAGAATTAGAGGCAAAACGAAAAATTATTGTTGCGGTGTTCGGGAAATATCTTAGTGAGGAAGAGGCGCAAAAGGAGGCAAACGAATGTATCCGAAAAGCGAAAGTAGAGGGCAAGAAGGTGATTTCAATCAATGCACTAATTGATTTAGAGAATAGTGTAGAAAATATTTTGGCTGGATTTATTGGTAGTCCTGCAGCTCGAGATGTACTTGAGAAAGAGAGCTTGTTTTCTCCAGAAGAAGCAGCACAGCTGAGTAATATCTATACGCAAATGGCATCGGATATTAAAATTACTCCGGAAGAATTTGCACAAAAGATTGCAGAACAAAAAATGCTTGCGGAATCAAAGAATAATTTTATGGCAATCGCATCGCATGAAATGCGCACGCCACTTACCGTTATTCGAGGAAATGCTGAATTAATGCTGCAGGATACTGAGAACAAGCCAGAAAACGCAGACACAATAAAATCACTCACTGCAATTCAACGAAATAGCGTCCGGCTTATCGATATTATTCATGACTTCATCGACGTTATGCAGCTTGAGGGGAATACTATCACCGTTGAAAAAGAAACATTTGATCTTGTGCAATTAACAAAGGAGATAGTAGCTGATCTAAGCCCAGTTGCGGCAAAGAAAAAGCTTTTTCTAAAGCTCGAAGAACCGCAGGCAAGCATTCCAATGATAATTGCGGATTCGGAAAAGACGAGGCAGGTGGTTGTGAATATTATAGGGAATGCTATACACTATACAGAAAAAGGAGGAGTAACTATTTTGATTAGCACAACAAAAGAAGCAAATGGGGATTTTGTGCAATTATCGATTACGGATACAGGTGCTGGCATCGCGCCAGAGAGCAGGGCGACGTTATTCCAAAAATTTTCTACGGTACAAAAAACATTCTTGCATACAAAAGAGTATGGAAGTGGGCTTGGTTTGTACATAGCAAAAACTTTTACGGAAGCAATGGGAGGGTCTATTCGACTTGAAAAGAGCATAGTGAATGAAGGAAGTACATTCACTATATTGTTACCAGTGGCACCAATGGAGGCCGAGGGGAAAAGCGAAGGAAAATAAGAAATACATAAAACTCCCGCCAATTGGCGGGAGTTTTATGGAATGCAATATTATTTTTTAGACTGATCAAGCGAAAGTATTTCAAACCCTTCTTCTCCGTACAGTTCTTCATTAAAGAACTTTATTTCTGTTGGACGTATTTTGTATGCTCGAGAATTAAGAATCTTGTTTCGGAAATTATTAATACTGATAAGCGATTCCATACCTGGATTAGTCGAATTCCAAAGTTCAAGGATAGCTTCAAATCTGTCGATTCCACTAACGTCTTCGACGACGCCAAGTATTTGGGCGCCGATCTTCTTTGAGCGTACAAGTTGATGAGAGTCAGCAACGACACAGGCAACTTGATTATGAATCGCGATATTTTTACAATGCGTGCTGTCTGGCTCGCTAATAAAATACATGTTAAAATCTTCATCGATAGCAAAGTAAATATAACAGTTGGAGATAGTATCTCCAAAGGTTGCAAGCGACATAAGATTTTGAGACTTTAAAAAAGTAAATAACTCAGTTTTATGTTCCATAGTATAATAAGGATACCACATAATAGGTAATGAAATAAACAAGGGCGGTTTGCTTTCACGAGTTTATGTGTTATGGTACGCTATTGCCTTCGAAAAGTAATGCAAGTGGTGATAGTAATTACCCTTAAAAAAATATAAAAACAATATGAACAAGTGTACAAATTGCGAAGCAACTTCAGAAGGAATTAGGTGTGAAGCGTGCGAAATCGATATGGTTGCAGTAGAAGAGACCGTAGGTGAAGCTCCTGTAGCCGAAGAAGCAGCTGCAGAAACTCCTGCAGTAGCCGAAGAAGCTCCTGTATCCGAAGAAGCTGCCCCAGTAGCAGAAGCTGAAGCTCCTGCAACAGAAGAAGAAATAGCGGCATAAGAATCGCTAGTCAAAAAACAGCCCAAAGGGCTGTTTTTTGTTGGTGAACATTAATGCTGCTGGGCTAGGATTCGAACCTAAATAGCGGGATTCAAAGTCCCGAGTCCTACCATTAGACGACCCAGCATTAGGTTATTGCTCAGCCCATTCTATCACACCCCTTGTCCATCCTGCAATCCTGCGGAGAAGTGTCGAGCTTGCACGCACACTGATACGAATAATACCATAGTACGACTCTCCGACATTCGTGCGGTTGGTTTTTGGGTTACCCTGTTTGTAATAAATATGAGTAAAGTATTCAGGATCATATCCGGTTTCATTTGCCCAATACTGGATTATATCGGGCGTGCGGTGCTTATGGTTCGTATGAATAGTTATATCAAAGATAATATGTTGCTTTTCGATATTACAGATATCTGCAAGCCACCGGAGAAATAGGCGAATCATTGCAGCATCGGAATTAGTAAAGCGAACTCCCGACCCGAAATGGTGTGATTTTTCCTTAGACCCCTCTGCCCAATAAAGCATTACGCCGATAAGCCAAAGCTCGCGTTTAGAAATTACCCCAATATCCTTTAGCGCGTCCTTATGTATCTGCTCGGTTCTTGTAATACGTTGTTGCCGCTTAGCTTCGCCTCCTCGCTGTGCGGCGATGAGTTGCTTGGCGGTTATTCGATGAGTCTGTTTTTTAGATAATCCAACATCTTGCAACCATAAAGAAAGCGTAGATTTTGCTACGGGAATTTGCTTGAGTATTTCAGAGTAGGTGAAGCCTTCTTTCCGTAAATTGATCGCTTGAGTTTTTAGCGCTGCGTAATCCATATGAACACCGATTATGTATTAAATTATACCATAATCGGTGTTCGAAATATATAACAAGAGGGGATGTGGATAAGTATATGCAATAAAAAAGTAAAAAGGAGTATAATAATGGTATGAATAAATACACCATTGCAATCGTGGCGATACTGCTATCCGCAGGGCAGGTATCGGCACAAGAAGCGCAAACATCTGCGACAAGTTCATCAACAACAGCTCCAAGGCCAATTCGGCAGGAGATGATTCGCAATGCCGGAGAAGCAAATAAGGCAATTAGGCAGGATGCAATACAGCAAGCAGACTACTTGCGCAAGGAGGCACAGAAAGTGAACGAGGCAGTAAAGACAGAAGCGCGAACATTGCAGCAGGAGACGAAAAAAGAAATACAAGAAAAGCGGGGAGAGCTTAAGGGTGTTGCAACGTCAACGCGCGTAGAAGTCAGGAAATCCATTGAAGAGCAGCGAGAGGCGGTGAAGCAAAAAATGGAAGAAACCAAAAAAGCCATTGAAACTCGAAGAGAAGAATTTAAAACAACAGTAGAGGCGAGGCGAGAAGAAGCAAAAAAAGCCATCGAAGCAAATCGCACACAGCTAAAAGAAAAGCTCAAAACAATCAAGGATGAGAAAAAGCGATCTACGGTAGAGGCAATCGATAAGCAGTTAGAAAAAATTAATGTAGACAAATTGGCACATTTTTCTAACGTACTTAATCAGCTAGAAAAGATACTAGAGAATGTTAGTTCTCGTGTAGCGAAGGCAGAACAGGCGGGAAAGGATGTTGTGAGTGTAAAGGCAGGGATAGCTGTCGCACAAACAGCAATTGCAAGTGCACGTACTGCAATCGCAACGCAGACAGCAAAGACATATGTACCAACGGTAAATAGTGAAAGCGCATTACGAACCGATGTAGGGAAGACAAGGCAAGTATTGCAGGCAGACTTAAAAGGAGTGCAGGACGTGGTAAAAGCAGCGCACGAAGCAATTCGAAAGGTAGCGACCGATTTGGCAAAGATTTCTGGCATAAATACAGTTGATGTAGCTCCTGCCGCAACTTCAACCGCCACAACAAGTACCTCAACTAATAATTAATAGTATATTTGTATGACAAAAAAGAATTACATAATTATCGCAGTAGTTATTCTCGTGGCCATTATCGGTTTTGTCTGGTGGAGTGATATGAAAAAGGCAGAAGCTCCAGAGCCACAGGAAAGTGCAATGCCAATCGATACAACCGATGCAATTCAAGAAGATCTTGCGGATATCAACATTGGAGATATAGATGAAGAGTTTAAAGATGTTGATGCAGCGATTAACGAATTGTAAGTAAAATAAAAATACTTCCATAGGAAGTATTTTTATTCGAAAAAATAGTACTCGTTTCACATACTAATTAAAAACAAAAATGATTTTAACAACAGGGACAACAGTGGAAGGGAAAAAAGTTACGCAGTATCTCGGCATTGTTACAGGAGATGCAATTGTCGGAGCGAATATCTTCAGAGATCTTTTCGCAGGTATTCGGGATATTGTAGGGGGAAGGTCGGCTGCGTATGAAAAAGAGCTCGTTAATGCAAGAAAATTCGCGACCAATGAGCTGATGCAACAGGCAGAAAAATTAGGAGCCAATGCGGTTATCGGAGTAGATTTTGATTATGAAACTGTAGGGAAAGGGTCAAGTATGCTTATGGTAAACATGAGCGGAACAGCAGTTATCGTTGAATAACAATAAGAAAACATAAAAACCCACTCAGCTTGAGTGGGTTTTTATGTTTTCGATAAGTGCGAGTTCAAGTGGAACAATTGCAAACGGGCTGTAGCGCATTTCCGTATAGGCAACGATAAGCGCTTTTATCAACGCAATAGTCGATCGCTCATCGATAACTTTGCTGTGACGGAGAATTGTGTCTACCTCTCGTGCAGTATAGAGTTGACGGAAGTCATGCTCAAGCTTAGGACTAAAGCGAATTGCCAACACGCGGCGATAGTAATGGATGAGATCTTTTGCAAATTGAACAATGTTGTAGCCGTCCTCATGAACAGTATTGATATTGGCAAGTGCGGCCGCAAGATCATTGGCGATAATAAGATCGACAAGATCGCTTACGCGTGAGAATGCAACGCGACCTAGAATCCGCTCAACACTTTCAACAGTAATAGTTTCTTCCATTGCCGCAATCTGGTCGAGAAGCGATTCGGCGTCACGGAAACTTCCATCTGCACCTGCCGCAATTAGTTCAATTGCCTCCTCTTCGAACGTGATAGATTCTTCGGCAACAATCTTTTTCAATTTTTCTACTAATTCCTTGAGTGGTATTTTTTTGAAATGGAATCGTTGTGCGCGTGATGCGATGGTTGGAGGAACTTTTTCGTATTCAGTGGTTGCGAGAATGAAGATAGCGTGTTGTGGGGGTTCTTCAAGAATTTTCAAAAGTGCATTAAATGCGTCCTTACTTAGCTGATGGACTTCATCGATAATAAACACTTTGTATGCATACGAAGAAGGGGAGAGAAGTGCGCCTTCTTTAAGGCTACGAATATCATCAATACCACGGGTTGAAGCCGCATCGATTTCGATAATATCCATAGCATTGCCGCTATCGATCTCAATACATGCTTGGCAGCTATTGCAAGGTTCTCCGAGTTGCTTAAACGCAGGGTCGGATTGTCTTTTTTGGCAGTTCGCAATTTTTGCGATAAGTCGCGCCATGGAGGTTTTCCCTGATCCGCGTGCGCCGTAAAAAAGATAGGCGTGGCTAAGACGGTCTGTTTTAGCAGCATTTCTAATAATTCGGACTATGGATTCTTGTCCAAGAACGTCCTCGAACCGCTTTGGGCGGTATTTTCGGTAGAGTGCTAACATACTGGTATGGAATAATTGTACTGCATGCCGACGCTATTTGCCAACACCCCTTTATTTTTAGGCTTTTCTGACGTACAATTGCCATATTATGGTAGACATTAAGTTTATTCGTGAGCACCAAGAAGAGATGCGTGCAGCGATAAAAAACAAGAGAATTGCCTTGGATTTGGATGCAGTATTGGAAGCGGATAAAGTTCGTGTTGATTTGCAGCAGAAAGTAGAAAAGTTGAGTGCATTAAAGAATGAACTCAATGAGAAGATGAAGACCGCAAAAACGCAGGAAGAACGAAATCCGATTATTGAGGAAGGAAAAAAGGTAAAAGATGAACTCGCAGAGGCGGAGCCAAGCTATCGCGAAGCAAAGCAGACGTTTGACGAGCTAATGGTTCGCGTACCAACCGTTCCATCAAGTGACACGCCGATTGGCACAAGTGAAGATGAAAACGTAGAAATATATCGCTGGGGCGAGCAAAAGAAATTTGACTTCGAACCAAAGGATCACGTACAACTTGCGGAAGATCTTGATTTAGTGGACTTTGAAAAAGGCGCAAAGATAAGTGGATATCGAGGATATTATTTAAAGAATGAGGGTATGCAGTTGGTGATGGCGTTGATGATGTATGCGGTTAACAAAATGGTGCAGAAGGGGTACACACCAATGATTCCCCCAACACTGGTAAAAGGATTCTCACTATTCGGTAGCGGATATTTCAAGGGGTTGGAATATGACCCAGAAATCGATGAAATTTATCAGGTCGCATCAGCGGACAAGGATTCCGAAGGCTCGACCACAAAAGATAAAAAGTTTTTAGTAGGCACCTCTGAGCCTTCGTTGCTTGCATACTATTCTGACGAAGTATTAAAAGAAGAGCAGCTTCCAATTCGATTGGCAGGATATAGCCAGTGCTATCGAAGTGAAATCGGGAGCTATGGAAAAGATACAAAAGGAATGTATCGCGTGCACGAATTTATGAAAGTTGAGCAGGTAGTTATTGCAAAGGCAGACGAAGCCGAAGCAAATAAATTGCAGCAGGAGATGATGGATGTTTCGCGCGAGATGCACGAAGAACTTGGATTGCCATATCGACAGATTCAAATCTGTACAGGCGATATGAGCGCAGGAAAGTTTCGCGCATTCGACATTGAAGCATGGATGCCAGGAATGAATCGATGGGGAGAGACAGGGTCAGCAAGTAATTTTGTAGATTGGCAGTCACGTCGATTGAATGTGAAGTATATCGATAAGAATGGTGATCGAAAGTATGTGTATATGTTGAACAATACCGCACTACCGAGCCCACGAAGCTTCATTGCAATATTGGAGAATTATCAACAAGCAGATGGAAGCGTGCTCATTCCTGAGGTGTTGCAAAAATACACGGGATTTGCCAAAATTGAAAGACGTAAGTGAGGTCATGACACATATATTTGGATGAAATACGAGGCGCCAGCGAGGATTGTGACTAAGATGGAGAAATCTCCTTCGCGGAAACAAACGGAGATGGCAACGAAGTAGTTCGCCAAATATATGCGCCATGAAAAAATCTTGCGATTCGAATGGCTCCCTGTGAGGGGGAGCCCTTTGTATGCCAGTGTAGCTCAGTTGGACACTCGGCGTTGCTAGGGATTCGTTCGTCAGCCGACGGACGAAGAGCGTGCAACGTGCCGTGATGTCGGAGCCGTTCATATACAACGGCTCCGACGAGAGCACTGCACCCGATAGGGCGCTTGCGAATACTGAGCAGAGGAAGGCCCAATCGTTATAATAGATAAAGAAACACGCCAGTGTAGCTCAGTTGGTAGAGCAACGCACTCGTAACGCGTAGGTCGCCGGTTCAATTCCGGCCACTGGCTCCAGATTTTAAAATATATATGACAGAAGAACAAAAAAGACAACTAGAGGATATTCATGCAGAAGCCGCAGCCTTGCGGGCTTCTTTCGATATCGATACAAAAGCAATTCGCGTAAAAGAGCTAGAGGCTGAAATGGGAGATCCTGATTTTTGGAACAATCGGGAAAATGCCGATGCTAAGATTAAGGAACTAGGGGAAACAAACGAAATGGTAAAGAAGTTTAAGGAAATAGGGGAAGAGATAGAAATGATCGAGTTGGTCATGGATGATAAAAAAGAAGAGGGAGAAATCACCGATGCACTAGCGGCATTAAAGGCAAAATTAAACAAAATAGAAACGGAAAAGTTATTTAGCGGAAAGTATGATATACAATCTGCCGTAGTAACGATTCAGGCGGGTGCAGGAGGCAATGAATCAGAAGATTGGGCAGGAATGTTGTGCGAAATGTACGAGGGATATGCGCGACGTCGAGGATGGAAGTTTACTATTATCGATGAGAGCGAAGGAGAGCAATCAAAGACAGCCCGACACGCATATAAGGGAGTGACTTTTGAAGTAAAAGGAAAGTATGCATATGGCTATTTAAAAAAGGAGTACGGTGTGCATCGATTGGTACGGGTGTCGCCATTTTCTGCAGAAGACAAGCGCCATACATCATTTTGTCTTGTTGAAGTTATGCCAGATTTGCCACAAGTAGATTTGGAAACGTTTGTTATCCCAGAAGACGATCTAAAGGTAGAATTCTCCCGCGCAGGGGGTCCAGGAGGACAGAATGTAAACAAGGTGGAAACTGCAGTGCGCATTACGCACGTTCCAACCGGAGTTATTGCGTCGTCGCGCGTTGAGCGATCACAGATGGCAAACCGAATGCTTGCAATGAACTTATTGCGTGGACGATTGGTAAAGTTAATGGAAGAGCAGCAGGCAAAAGAAGTAACTGATTTAAAAACAAGAGTAAAAGTAGAATGGGGAAGTCAGATTCGTTCGTATGTGTTGAATCCGTATAAGATGGTTAAAGATCATCGAACAGGAGTTGAAACATCGCAGGCAGAGCGAGTACTGGGTGGAGAATTGGATGAATTTATCGATGCAGAGTTAGGATAAAAATACCACCAGTCCGCCAATTGGCGGACTGGTGGTATTTTATTGAATTATCGATAGGCAAGGAGTATAATTATAAATACAGATAGCGAAGTACACAGTACGAATAAAGGAGCTCTTTTGAGACCCCTCAATTCATATTGGTTGATTCATTATTTACGCACCAATGATTATTTTTCAAAACGTTACGAAGATTTACAACATAGACGATCATGAAACGGTCGCCGTGGAGGATATCAATTTACACATTCATCAAAAGGAATTTGTGTCTATGGTAGGAAAGTCGGGAGCGGGAAAGTCTACATTGATAAAATTATTGACCGGCGAAGAAAAGCCGACCAAAGGAAAGGTAAGTTTTGGTTCATACAATGTAAATAAGTTAAAGCCAAATGAGCTGCCATTTTTACGACGCAAGATGGGAGTTATATTCCAAGATTTTCGATTACTTGCAAATAAGAATGCATATGAGAATGTTGCGTTTGCACTAGAAGTTGCCGGACGAACACAGCAGGAGATTATGGAGTTTGTACCACAGGCACTTGAAATGGTTGGATTAAAGGATAAGATGCGCAACTTCCCTCGTGAATTGTCGGGCGGAGAAAAGCAACGGGTAGCCATTGCACGAGCAATGATCAACCATCCAGATGTTATTATCGCGGATGAGCCAACGGGAAATTTGGACCCAGTGAACACATGGGAAATTCTCAAGCTACTCCTTAAGATTAACGAGTTGGGAACAACAGTTATTTTAACCACACACAACAAGGAGATTGTTAATAGTATTAACAAGCGCGTTATCAGTATCGAAGATGGTCGGGTCATTCGAGATGAGGAGGAAGGAAAGTATATTCTTGTGTAACGAGAAAACTAGAAATTTTATTCTATGCTAACCACACTATCACGTGTTATAAAATATGGGCTCGTTGGATTTTGGAGAAACGGCTGGCTGTCCACTGCGACAATTGCCATCGTATTCCTTGTGTTGGTTGGGCTCGGCGGTTTGTTAATGTTTAATTCATTAGCAAACATCGTCTTAACTGATATTCAGGATAAGATCGACGTCAGCGTCTATTTTAAAGTAGATGCTCCGGAAGATCGTATGTTAGAAGTGCAGCGTTCGCTTGAAAGCTTGCCCGAGGTGAAGTCAGTGGAATATATTTCGCGAGACAAGGCTCTGGAAGAATTTAAAGAACAGCACAAAGACGATTCCACGGTATCACAAGCATTGGAAGCAATTGATTCAAACCCACTTGCTGCGTCGCTTAACATTAAGGCACGAGAGCTAAGAGATTACGAAGCAATTGCAGGATATCTTGAAAAAGATACGTATAAGGAAATTACCGACAAAATATCATATACACAGAATATTGGAGTTATTGATCGGCTAAAGAAGATTAAGGGTACGGTAGAACAGGGCGGGCTACTACTCGTTGTGTTTATCAGCCTTATTGCAGCACTTATCATTTTTAATACCATTCGACTCGCAATTTATTCCAATCGAGACGAGCTTGCAGTTATGCGGCTTGTAGGAGCATCAAACTTCTTTATCCGTGGGCCCTACATGGTGGAAGGAATAATATACGGAATAACAGGGAGTATTATGAGTATTATTGTGGTTACGATTGCGGTGTTCTATACCGCACCGTATGCAAGTATATTTGTTCCGGATATTAATGGCTGGACATATTATCTTTCGAACTTTTTCTCATTTATGTTCGCACAAGTATTCTTTGGCGTTGGGCTGGGGGTACTGTCGAGCTATATCGCAGTAAGGAAATATTTGAAATTGTAAAAGAGTATAAAAAATGCAGGCTCCCTTTCGGGAGCCTGTTTTGTTACGTGATGCGATTATGGGAGCGTTTCTGCGGCAATGGTATCGAGCTCGGCGAGGAGCCAGGGCATGATTTGCTCGGGCTTTGTATTCCCAAACTGAATAGTAGCTCCAACTATCTCGGCAGCAGAAATGGGAATTGTTTCAGGAAAGCCACCTGGCAGCGTTGAGGATGCGCCAGTTTTTACGAGCCCCACTTTCGTAAGAGCATAAACAGTGCGGGGTATGACGGGATGAACCTCTATTACTTCGGCAAAGACAATATGCCGTCCCGTAAAATTAAGGAGGCAATGAATGGCGTTTCGCCCATCAGTCCCAGTAAGAAATTCTGTAAGATCGGCGACTGCTTTGTTTGCTTCGGGCGATGAGAGTGCGTCGAGGATTCTTGTGGCTGCCAGATCCCACGTGATACAGCGGGGTTTACTCATACGGATAAGCTCCTTTTTCTAGAAAGATAGTGTGCTGATTTCTTAATACCATAAAGATATTAGTTATGCAAGTAAAAAAATACAGGCTCCCTTTCAGGAGCCTGTTTTGGTGTGGCTGACTGTGGCTAAAATTTAGCGAAGCCGCCAGGAGCGAGACGCACGAAGACGCCGCCGCAAATGTCCTCGGGGAGAATTTCCCTAACACCCGCTGCAATTTGCGGCACGCGAACAGACTCCAGGTTGTCCTCGCGCTCTTGAGACCAATGCGCGAAAACCATAATGCAGATTTGGCTCGTGGGGCCGGCTTCGAAGTAATTCATGCTACAGGGGATTGTCACTACCCCTACTTTACTCGGGTCCAGTAAAATGTCGCTTGTGCCGAGCTCCTTTGCGACGATAGTGTGAAGGGCTGTCTCAAGGGTATCCTTGAGGTTGCGAGCGGTAAGTGCTCCGCCCGTACTGTCTAAAATTAAAACTTGCGGCATATATTGCCTCCTTTGAATCGTGATATGGTGCTACTTTTTAAATACCATATAATAGGAAGGATGTAAACAAAAACCCATGCGCCTAAGGCGCATGGGTTTGGTATCACAACTTATAGATAAATATCGACGTTCCAGCTCGAGCATCTGGACTATAGGGCGACTTATCTTTGAGAAGCCAAGGGTACTCATCTTCAGGATTGCGATGCAAGTCAGAAACGATCGGGGCAATACTGCTTTGTAGATTGTTAATAGATATAGCAAACCACTCAATACCTTCTTGCTTTGGATTGCCCATTGTAGAGTTCCATGCAACGGCCTTGTCGCCAAAATAGTAGGGGAGACTTCCTCCGCCGAAGTAATTGACAGCAATCTTGGAGATATTATTTTGTTCGGTAAACTCTGCGAGACGTTTAAGATCTTGCCCCCAGTCATAGTTAGAGTCGGTTACAATGCGGTATCCATTAGGAGTGCCATCGGCGAGCTCATTAAAATAGGAGATGAAATAAGGGCCAGCAAGAAACGCTTCAGCGATATACCAGAGTACGAAGAAGAGGATAATCGCTGTTTTAAAGGATGACTTAAGCGTGCTCCAAATAACAGTAAGTATATTACGTAGTAATCCATACGAAAGATCGAGCTCTTGTCGTGTCCATTGCTTAATCCGTCCCGCAGTAAGAATATACATTAGCGGAATTGTCGGGAGCACATGGCGAACTCCGATATTAAGGGGGCTACTCATGCTGTACAGCCAATACAAGGCAATAAACGAGAGCATAGAGAACTCAGCAAAATTGAGATTGACGTACGTAAAGAATCGTTCTTTGAGACGTGACGGCCCACGGAAGTTTTTGAGGAACGTCCCAATGCCGAGAAGCAATGCAAATCCAATAAGGATAAGAGAAGGAAGCGGCTCTTTATAGAAGAAGACGACAGGGAAGTAGTACCACCAGCCAGCATTAGAAACCTCATTCATAAAGTATCCGGTAGCGCCTCCTGCAGCACGCTGGGTAACCATCAATACGCCGAGCATGTATTGTGCAAACGGACGTGCAATGGTATTGGTCGTCATTGCAATCGTAAGGTCTGCTAAGCAGCGTGCCTTTGGGGCAGTGATAGTGCACTCGGGGATAGTGTTATTTTCTCCACCAAAGTTAGAAAGGATATAGGTAGTATCCGACTTCTGTTTTTCCATCGGATAATTGATTGTAATAGGGATATATACCAAATACACAAGGAAATAACCGACAGCGAAAATACCAGCAAGGTAGCCAAGATAGCGGAAGCTATAGTTAACAAAATAGCCAAGCTTCGAGAGAAGGGAAACGCGATGATTAAACGCTTTTACAAACACAAATACTGCGATAAGGAAAAGGAAAAGCGGAATAAGAAGCACCGCAGAAAACTTAAGAAGCTGTGCGATACCATAGGCAACACCGGCATAGGCAAGATTCTTTTTCGTATTGTGCAGCATAAACTTGCCGAAAAAGTAGATCGCCAAAATAAAACCAAGTGATGCGCCAACATCGGTGGTGACATAGTGCCCATGGGCAAGCATGGACGGAGAAAACGCAGTGAGCGTGGTTGGAAGAAGCGCCCACCAAGAACCCATCAATGAGCGTGACCATACGAACACGAGCAAAGAGAGAAGAAGCATGAGTATTATTGGTCCAAGGCGCGATACTGCAAGAATTCTATCCGCATCATTGCCGGATTCATAGAGAAATTGCGACCCCATGACCCATTGTCCGTTTACATCATCTTTCCATGCAGTACTATCGGTAGGAAAGTTAAGGTCGAGGAATAATAGGGGTAACGCAGCCGCTATTTTGACTAATGGCGGATGCTCTGGATTAAGACGCGCATCAAGTTCACTTACATACCCATATCCCGCAGGAATATGCGCAAGCTCGTCCATAATCGCAGCCTCCTTTTGTGACGAATCATACATCAAGAGAAACGAAACCGAAAGAATAATTGCGAGGAGAACGTATTGTGCGGAAGCGAAGAATTTTGATAGATTCATAAGGTGAGTAAAAGATGCAATAATGAATTAGGTGTATACACGAAGATGCCGATAAACGGCATGTGATTTGCTATAATTATAGCAAAAGATTTCATTTCCGTCCTTATCGTTGTAGAAAAAAATATGTTTGCAATCAAAAAAATAAAACCACTGAAGTGGACTAGTCACGCAAAGATGAAGATGCAATATTACCGATTGTCCGAAGGACGAGTGCGGCGTGTTTTACATACACCGCGGCGTATAGAAGAGGGCATTGCGGAAAACACAATTGCATTGATGCAACCAGTATCGATGACAAATACAGGGAAAGGAACAGAAGATTGGAATCAAGAAATATGGGTTATGATTGTGGAGACGCCAAGCGAGCGAAGAGTTATTTCTGCGTGGAGATATCCAGGGAAAACAAAAATAGGTGAACCATTGCCAGCGGAAATTCTAAGCGAATTGAACGAACGATATGAATGAAATTATAAAAGAAAAATATATTGAAGAAGTGCTAAAGGTAGGAGGCGAATTTTTTGCGCAGTTTAATGACCCCACAGAGATTAAAGCAACACGCGAAAATTATGAGAAGATTTCTTCGTTGCATCCTTCGGCGTATAAGTTTGCGGTAAATGAGCAGGGAGAGCTGATTGCATGGACAGTTGTAATCCCGACGTCAAAAGAATTGGCAAATGATTTTATCGAGCGGCGAATAACGGAACAAGAATTACTTGATAAAACTGAGTACAGCAACACGCACGACGCGCTCTATCTATTTGCCGCATTTACGAAACCGGAATATAGAGGGAAAGGGTATGTAAAAAAAATGACCATAGCGCAAGTTATGGAAATTACAGAAAATAAACCAAAAGAGACACTGGTATTTGCATGGACAGTTTCAAAAGAAGGGGAGGCCGCAATCGTATCAGTTGCCAGGGATTTGGGAGTTGTGATTAAGAAAAGAAGAAAGAAAGAAGAGGCTGGGAGGGCTGAAGAATAAGTTGACAAATATTAAAAATAGTGTTTAATATAATCAGCACTAAAAATTCGATAACAAGAAGGAGAGACGCATGGCGAATCGGAAATTGCGCCACACCACCGGAAGAAGTCTCGAAGGAAACATAAGCGTGAATTGGGGATCGCTTCAAGAGATTCTCCATGATGGAAGAACGGTTGTGTTCATGCAGGCGCATCCTGGGGGGAGCAGGAATCCCTACGCAGTGGTTCCGGGGTATAAGGTCGGGAAATATAAACGGGAGGGGAAGTCAACATCGGTAAACGTGGAGACTATCTCTCATGCCGATCAACTTGCGGTTAGGGGAAAAATCCAGCCGATCGTGGAGGGAATCATTTCCTTCTGGTAATTATGAAACACGGGAGATATTCCCAAAGGGCCTCGCAAGAGGCCCTTTTTTGTTGACAAAAGAACAGCATTAAACTATTATAGAGCCAATACCGTAGACAGTAGGTCCCGGCGTTGCCCGAAAGCGAAGCGATCGGTTGCAACAGCGAGGATCCAGCCCATTGTAAATGGGCTGGCCTCAACCGAGTAAACCCTACCGAGGAAACTCCTAATTTAGGACGATTCTGCGGCGGTATGCCGTTTTTTATTTATCCTGAGTAAAACCGAAGGAATATAGAAACGGTATGAAAGGTCGAGAAGTTAAAAAACCAAAAAGCAGAATACAATGAAAACAAGAGATCAAAAGAAAGTAATCATTGCGGAAACGCAAGAATTGCTAAAGAATAGCAAGAATCTAATGTTCATCAACTTCTCTGGAACTGGCGTGGAAGATATCAAGGAATTGAAAAAGACCTTGCGTCCCCTCGGATCAACCGTACGAGTTGTGAACAAAAAGCTGTTGCGCGTGTCTCTCGAAAAGGCAGGAGTTGATATCAACCCAGAACAATTCGAAACACAGCTCGCAACAATCTTTTCTTCAGCAAATATCTCCGATGTTGCAGCCCCTGTCTATAAATTCTTCAAATCGAAGGAAAAGAAAGGATGTGATATCTATGGAGCATATGACATGGAAGGGAAGGTATTCATGGATGCAAAAACAACGAAGCAGATTGGTCAGTTGCCATCACGAGAAGTTCTTATTGGACAGGTCGTTGGTATGCTTGCCGCACCGATTCGTATGTTTATGTATGTACTTAGTCAAAAAGCAGAAATGGGTTCGAAGTAAGATTGTATATTTTGCGGATTGCTTCGTTATGGGCCCCTATCGATTCGGCGCAGTACTTCTTGTACAGCTTCCTCATCGATATTCCCATGCCTCGCACTCCATTAAAATATGTGCATCTTAGGGGTAGAATAATTAATTAATTTATTTTTATGGAAAAGTTTAAAGACATCATCGAAAAGATTGAGTCAATGACCGTTGTTGAATTGGCGGAATTGGTCAAAGTATTGGAAGAAAAGTTTGGCGTATCAGCATCAATGCCAGCAGGTTCAGGCGCAGCAGCAGGAGCAGCTGAAGAGGAAGAGAAGTCTGCATATGACGTTATCTTGAAAGAAGCAGGCGACCAGAAGATCAACGTAATCAAGGTTGTAAAAGAAGTAACCGGATTGGGTCTTAAGGAAGCAAAGGATATCGTAGACGCAGCTCCAAAGGCAGTAAAGGAAGGCATGAAGAAGGAAGATGCCGAAGCCTTGAAGAAGCAGTTGGAAGATGTAGGTGCAGTAGTAGAGTTGAAATAAATTTAAATATAATATATTCAGCAAATTGCATCGTTACGGGCCCCTATCAATTCGGTCGCAGTACTTCTGCACAGCTTCCTCATTGATATTCCCGTGCCTCGCACTTTATCTGAATATATTAATTTAATACAAGAAACAACCCACTTGCGTGGGTTGTTTTTTAGTCGGCGCTATGGGACGATGTTGGAACCTTTTTGACGACTTCTGGAAGTGGGGCTAACTAGCCATTAGTTAAATGCGAATTTTGAAATACCTTTGCTTACCCCATTCTCCAATAAAGTCCCTCGTCTCAATAATCCGAGAGCTATAATTTCTCGTGATTTTATCCGCATACCCATTATCAACCATCGCATCTCTTGTGACATACTCATAGCCTTTCTTGCGCAATTCTGTCTCTAGGCATGTCATGAGCATAGAAATAAGACCTTTGCTCTGGCGCTCCTTTATAATTACCGTATCAACGATACGGGCAACTCCACCGCTTTCAGGAAGTGCATAGGTAAATCCGACAATAGATTCATCCTTTTTTAACAAAACCAAAGTAACCTCGGGGTCATTTATGTCATCTCTCATCATTTCTTCACTAAGCGACTCCTCGCCAAAGATGCTCACCTCTATGTTGTATATTTGGCTACCCAAAGTATTCCAATTTAAAGAAGATGGAGTGATAAATTCTACATGTATCATATTTTATACATTAGCTTACTTATGCAAAATTTAATAGCCTTATGAAAAACTAGTGTCGCTACTGGATTCGAACCAAGAGAAATAATGAGTCCCGTCGAATTTTCCGTCTCACATCTCTTATCTCAAACCTCCCATCTCTAATACGGGTGGACCCAACAGGATTCGAACCTGTGACCTCTCGAATGTGAATCGAACGCTCTAACCAGCTGAGCTATGAGTCCATGTAAACGATATTTTAGTATAGACCATTCGCATTTGTTTTCAATGGGAGTAAGAAGAGTTATGCATTGTTCAATAACGCCATTTTAGTGTATACTGAAAAGGAATAGCGACATACGCATATTATTTATGGAAAAAATAAACATTCTCCTCGTTGACGATAACGAGGTCATTAGAATTTTTTTTAAGGATATCTTTTGGCTACACGGCCTTGAAGGACAATTTCATTTGGAAGTTGCGCCGGGTGTTGATGAAGCATGGGCTATTTTGCGTGACTCGACAAAGAATATCAACGTCGTATTTTTAGATCTTGTAATGCCGTTTAAGAAGGATGGTAAAGAAATGACAACCTCCGAAGCGGGGATGAGTATTTTGCGAACAATAAAAGCAGACCCGAATCTAAAGCACATTAAAGTGATTGTTTTTTCGGGGTACACTGATAAAAAAGACATTGAAGAGGCAAAGAAAAATGGCGCTGATATGTATTTGGCAAAAGAAGAGCACTTGCCACAAGATTTAATTAAAATATTCGATAGCTTAGCAAAGCAAGATAGCTCGGTATATCAGTATTCTAAATAAGTATTTATGGAGCCAATCATAAAATTGGAGGGGATAAATCTTTACTACGACCAAGGAAAGCCTACAGAGGTCTGGGCTTTACGGAACGTCAGTCTTGAGATAAATAAAGGCGAATACTGCGCATTTTTTGGTCCGTCTGGGTGTGGCAAAACAACTGTTTTGTACGTATTGAGCGGTATGGAATCAGAACGAGTAACAAGCGGAAAAGTTTTGGTAAACGGAAGAGACATTGCTCAGTTTTCTAAGCGAGAGCTCGCAGTATTCCGCCAAATCGGAGTTGGAATTGTGTTCCAACAGTTCAACCTTATCCCATCAATTTCTGTGCTCGATAACGTTTCTTTGCCAATGGCATTTTTAGGTATTTCACTTGAACGACGCAGAACTGAAGGAATGAAATTGCTCGAGCGCTTAAATATTGCGCCATACGCAAATCGATTACCCGCAGAGCTTTCAGGGGGGCAGCAGCAGCGTGTAGGTATTGCGCGTGCATTGGCAAATAACCCGCCGATTATTATTTGTGATGAGCCATTAGGAAACCTTGATTCTGAGAATGCAAACAAGGTGCTCGAGTTCATGAAAGAGTTAAACGTCAAGGATGGAAGAACTATTATTATGGTAACGCATGAAGCGTGGAGCTTGCGAGATGCGCGTAAAATCTTCTACATGAAAGACGGTGTTTTGTTGCGCGTTGAAGAGCCAAAAGAACAGGGCGATATTGCGCAAGCGGTTTCTAAATTGATGTATAATCAGCTCAATCCTAATATGGAGCCAGGGCAGGTTATGGCAAAGTCGTTATCCAATTTATTATTGCGCGGGTATTCAAGTGACGAAGTAAAGCGCTTTGAGTTCTTTTTGCTACAGCGATTGACTGACCATATCGACGGTGATGTATTTCAAGAAGTTTTGGATCGATCCTATCGCAGAGGAGGGGTGGGCTTATGGAAGGGGAAGGCTGCCAAGATAAGCTTTATCATTGAAGGTATTATGGAACAGCGACATACCGTAGAGCAGGTATATGCAATGCTTGAGAAAAATCCCGAGTCACCGCTCGTTGAAGAAGCGCAAAAAATTCGACGATGGCTTTTGGGGGAATATAGAGGAAAGATAGATGAGCAGCAACAGTTACGATTGGATGAAATAATTACTGAACGATTACGTAATATCATTACTGCACATAACGTTGCGCAGGTGTTGAATTTATCAAAGAAAAATTTCGGGATAGGACTCTCGATGCGTGCTTCAAGCCAGATGTCAGAAAAGCTGGAGTCAATCTTGGCAGGGAGTGATGCAGTGACAAAAGCAATAAAGCTGTAATAACTATTGGAGCATATGGAAGAAACAAGAAATCATTTATCGGTAACAGATCTTTTTCGGCTATCATTCCGAGTATTTAAAACGAAACCAGTTCGAACTTTTTTGACGATCATGGGTATGTCTGTGGGTATCGGAACGGTTATGTTTTTGATTTCTATGGGATATGGTTTGCAATTTATTTTGATTGGTAAATTGGTAACAACAGAGGATTCTCTTATGGCGCTCGGGGTAAGCTATCCAGCGGAGAGCGAATTGAATATTAACCCGGCAACAATCGAATCGATTACTAAAATGCCAAACGTAGGCGAGGTTAGTACGATGGCAGAGTTTCCTGCAGAAATTAAAATCGAAGGAGCTACTGGGTTGGTTGTGGCAAAGATAATCAGCCCAAGTTATTTTCGATTGTCTGGACTTATGCCGGACACGGGGAAAGCATTTAAGGAAGATGAAAAGGGGATTGTGCTTTCGAGTCAAGCCGCAAAGCTGCTCAACCTTGTGCCCGATCAAAGCTCAATAGGGAAAGAGCTTGGGCTAAAGCTGACCTACCAAGGGTTGAATGATCAAGAAGGAGCTGGACAGGAGGTAATTTTAAGAGAACCAATCAAGCTCGTTGGAATTATTAACGATGATACGCAAGCCCCGTTTGCTTTTGTGTCTGCTTCTGCGGTTGATCAAAAGCCTCCGTTCTACAAGGAAGTGTTGTTAAAGGCAACAAACATTGATGCAGTTGAATCATTGCGCGATGAGCTGATTGAACAAGGGTTTATTATTTCAGCTCGCGTGGACCTTGTGAACCAAGCAAAGAAGGTTATGAACATCATTACAACTATTCTTGGTGTTTTTGGTATTGCTGCACTTATCGTATCGGCAATCGGTATGTTCAACACAATGATCGTTGGATTTTTGGAACGTATTTACGAGGTGGGTATTATGAAGTCATTAGGTGCTACAGACCGTGATGTTAAAAACCTATTCCTCATGGAATCATTATTGATGGGATTATCAGGCGGGCTAGGGGGTGTTGCGTTGGGTATTGCGGCGGGAGAGACGGTAAACTTTATTTTAAGCATTCTCGCGCAACGCCTTGGAGGCGCCCCTATACGATTGTTTATTACCCCAATATGGTTCGTTATTACGACACTCATCTTGTCCTCTATGATTGGATTAATTGCAGGGTTCTGGCCAGCGCATAGGTCGACGACACTTTCTCCAAAAGAAGCATTCAAAACAAGATAAAACGCATAGGTTTTGCGAACTGCTTCGTTACTTGCCACGTGGTCCGCTTCGGGCGGACTTTACATGGTGGGGCCCCATTGATTCGGTCGCTGTATTATTAAATACAGCTTCCTCATCAATTCCCCAGTGTCTCGCACCTCATTCAATGGTGAGTGTTTCATCATTAGAAGAGTATGACGAAAAAAAGAAGCCAAAAATTTGATTTTGTAACGGAAGAGAAGCGCATGGACGCATTAAAGGCGATCACCGCTTTTTTTCAAGACGAGCGCGATGAAGAAATTGGCATCATCGCTGCAGGAGAAATACTGGATTTCTTTTTACAAACAATAGGGGATGATGTGTATAAAAAAGCGGTTGGCGATGTAAAAAAGTTATTAAAGGAACGAATGGACGATCTGGACATTGAGTTGGATCTACTGACGGAAAAATAAAAAGTGGATAACTTTTTGTAATTATAAAAATAACCGCATAGACATTGTATTATTTTAAAGCTGCCACCCATTGATTGGCGGTTTTTTTGTTGCATAGATATCGCAAATAGAGTAGAATGGAGGAAAGTGGTGAAAAGTGGGGAGAATATAGAAAATAGTTATCTCACACTTCTTATCTGCATAGCTCACTCATATGTTTATCGGCGAATTTGCACACAACCTAGACGAAAAAGGACGCATGGCATTGCCCGCTAAATTTCGTACGAAACTTTCTGGAGAAGCGATTATAACGCGTGGCCTTGATAAGTGTTTGTTTGTATTTAGTGCTGATGAATGGGCAAAACTTGCGGAGAAAATTGTTTCACTCCCGCTTACACAAGCAAACTCTCGAGCATTTACTCGACTCATGCTTGCAGGTGCAATGGATGTTGAAATAGATAAGCAGGGCAGAATATTAGTTCCGGATTATCTTCGAACGTACGCAGGCCTTTCTAAAGAGGTCGTAGTAACCGGGTTGTATAATCGAATTGAAATTTGGGATAGCGCACAATGGAAAGAATATAAAGAAAAAACAGAAGCATCTTCTGATGAAATAGCTGAAAAACTCTCTGATCTCGGAATATAACAAAAATACTTACACACCCCGTAACGCTACCTCTATCGATGGCACACATCTCCGTTCTATTCAATGAAACACTGGAATTACTTGACCCAAAGCCGGGACAGTTTTTCATCGATGGTACGACTGATGGGGGAGGGCATGCGGCTGCGGTGATTGAAAAAATTGGGAAGAGCGGAATGTTTCTTGGATTGGATTGGGACAAGGGAATGGTAGAGCGACTACGAGAAAAGTTTAAAAAGACGAATGGAAAGATAATGTTGGAGCATGCAAACTACGCAGATGTGAAAGAAGTGATGCAGCGCCTCGCATTACCGAAAGCAGATGGCTTGTTGCTTGACCTCGGATTTTCGTCAGTACAGTTAGAAGATGAACGAGGGATGAGTTTTCAAAAAGATGAACCGTTAGATATGCGGTATGACTTAACTGGCGGCATGCCAACTGCAGCAGATGTGGTCAACGGTCTTTCTGAAAAAGACCTTGCTGATGTGATTTATCAATACGGAGAGGAGCGTATGTCGAGGCGAATGGCAAAACATATCGTCGAACAGAGAAAGAAGAAGAAAATAGAAACAACAAAAGAGCTTGCCGATGTGATATTGGCAGCAGTAGGAAGGGGATATGAAAAAGGAAGAATTCACCCCGCTACGCGCGCATTCCAGGCTTTGCGCATCTATGTAAATAAGGAATTAGATAATCTAGAAAAAATACTCACAGAGTGTGAAGAAATAATAAAACCAGGAGGACGTATTGTAATCATCTCGTTCCACTCATTAGAAGACAGAATTGTAAAAACGCGGTTCAGGGAAAAAGAAAAGGAAAAGATAGGGAAAATTATCACTAAAAAACCAATTACGGCAACCGAAGAAGAGATAAAACAAAATCCACGATCGCGCTCTGCAAAAATGCGTTGCTTCGAAATAACTGTTTCGTAATCATATAATCTAAACTCTCTATTACTATGACAATCATTCGACAAAAAAAGGATGGCGAATTGCTACGAAGATGGGCTATTGGGCTAGCGATTGGCGCTGGATGCGCTGCCGTAAGCGGAGTATTTTTCTATAATCAAGTTGTTAATAATAGTCACGAAATGACACAGCGCAGAGATGATTTGCGCAGTATCGAAGTAAAGAACGCAGAATTAAAAAGTGCATTATACGCATTGACGGATACACAAAAGATGCAAGCGTTTGCAACAAGTAATGGATTAGTTATAGAAAAAAATCCAAATTATGTGCGACGACAAGAAGTAAGTATTAATTTATAAGAGAGCAGTAAAAAAATTTCAGATTTTTCATATTATCGGTTACAATTAAAAATCGTTGGATAAAAAAAATTATAGTATCTTGAAATGAAATGAAGTGGCGCATACGATCGTTAATTGCATCTTTCGGAATAGTCTATTTAGCGCTTGTTTTTCAGCTCTATAATTTGCAGTTCAACAAAAATGCATTTTACGAAGCACAGGCTGAATCACAGCAAATTGCATCCGGAGTATTGCAGCCAAATCGCGGAGCTGTATATATGACCGACAAGAATGGTAATCGTATTGCAGCTGTATTGAACAAGGAATTTAATCTTATTTATGCAGTGCCAAAAGAGGTTGCCGATCCCGATGTCGTTGCGTTAAATATTAGTAAAATATTGGATTTATCGCAGCCAGAGGTGAAAAGGATGCTTTCAAAGAGTAACGATCAGTATGAACTGCTTAAATTTAAAGCATCGCAAGAAGAAGCCAACGCCATTAAAAAGCTTGGTATTCGTGGTATTTATATAACAAAAGAAATCGGACGATATTACCCACTTGGGTCATTGGCGAGTCATGTATTAGGCTACGTAAGTCCTACAAGCGATAGTGAAAAAGAAAGCGGAACAGGCGAGCGAGGCCGCTACGGAATCGAAAAGCAGTTTAATAGTGAGTTAGCAGGGACGGTAGGAAAAGTAAAAGGTGATCGCGTTGAATATCCAAAAGATGGAAAAGAAATCGTATTGACGATAGATAGAAACATTCAAGCACAAGGTGAAGAGATTATTAAAAAATTGGTAGAAACATGGGGGGCAGAAAGTGCTACGGTAATTGTGCAAGAGCCAAAGACGGGAAAGATTCTTGCGATGGGTAATTATCCAACGTTTGACCCGAATAATTATCAGGACGCCGAAATGAAGGTGTTTATTAACCAGGCTGTGCAATCAGTGTATGAGCCAGGGTCGGTTATGAAGCCGATTACCATGTCTGCAGGTATCGATACTGGTAAGATAACTACGGAAACATCGTATAACGACACAGGTTCGATTACGTTAAACAAACGAACAATCAAGAATTGGGACTTGAAGGCGTATGGACACACAACAATGCGAGAAGTCATCGAGCATTCATTGAACGTGGGCACGGTTTTTGCGCAGCGAACAATGGGTAATGAGATTTTTAAAGATTATTTCATTAACAAGTACACATTCGGAGAACCAACAGGCATTGCATTGCCAGGAGAGCGCGATGGCAATTTAACTGCATTGCGAGAAGGAAAAGATGTGAACTATGCAACTGCTGCATTTGGGCAGGGTATCGCAATCACGCCAATTAAAATGTTGAGTGCAATTTCGGCAATCGCAAATCACGGAGTACTGATGAAGCCAATCATTACGGCAGATGAACAGCCAACCGAGGTGCGAAGAGTGGTAAGTAATGACACAGCAAGAACAGTTACGGATATGATGGTGAGTGCTGTGTATGTGAATAAGTTAGCCGAAATACCCAACTATCAAGTTGCAGGGAAAACAGGTACGGCATATGTGCCAAATTTCGGAGGAAGGGGATATAGTGACGATGTAGTAAACACATATGAAGGGTTCGCCCCCGCATATGATCCGAAGTTCGTTATTCTTATTAAAATAGAACGACCAAAGGGTTCGCCCCTCGCAGGGCAGACAGTTGTTCCTGCATTTAAGGAGCTCTCGCAATTTATCTTGAACTATTATAATATAGCTCCTGATAAGCCAGAAAACGCCCGATAAAAAAATGACTCATATATTGAAAAAACTGTTACGAAAATATGCCCGCATTATCATCTGGAATTATCGACCAGAGGTTGTTGCGATTACGGGAAGTGTGGGAAAGACGTCAACAAAAGACGCTATTTTCGCAGTACTTTCAAATAAAGGAGAGTCGAGCCTTAGTGAGAAAGAACGGTGGCGCGTACGGAGGTCAAAAGGGAATTTTAACAATGAAATTGGAACCCCCCTTACCGTTATCGGCGAGTGGAGCGATGGCGACTTAGCATTAATCAGTCGTGATACGCCAGCGGGTACAAGGCGTATAGAAAAGGCAATGTTTTGGACACGTGTTTTATTACGTGCAACAGCAAGTAGTATAGTTACGCATAAAAAGAGATATCCACAGGTGTTGGTATTGGAATACGGTGCAGATAGGCCAGGGGATATCAAGTATCTTCTTACATTGGCACGCCCTAAGATTGGCGTAGTTACAGCGATTGGAGAAATGCCCTCGCATGGAGAATATTATCCAGACACCGAAGCAGTAGCGCGAGAAAAAGGAAGGCTTGTCGAATCGCTTCCTGTGGGCGGGTGGGCGATATTAAATCATGATGATGCACTAGTGCTCGCAATGCGAGAACGAACGCGAGCACGCGTTAAGACATTTGGATTCAGTGAAGATGCCGATGTGCGTATAACAAACTTCGAAAATCATTCGATAGACGGAAGGCCAGAAGGAATAACGTTTAAGATTGAGCACGAGGGAAGCTTTGTGCCAGTAACGGTAAAGAATGTATTTGGGCGAGCACAAGCATATAGCATTGCGGGTGCATTTGCAGTCGGTATTGCGTTTGGCTTGAATTTGGTCGAAATCGCAGAACTCGTAGAGCGCTATTATATTCCTGCAAAACGAAGAATGAATGTAGTGGAGGGTATTAAAGAATCGTGGATCATTGATGATAGCTATAACGCAGCACCACTTTCTGTTCGAGAAGCGCTTACGACCCTAGAAGGGCTCACCGCGGTGCGTAGAATAGCGGTATTAGGCGATATGCTTGAACTGGGTAAGTTGAGTGTGGAAGCGCATGAAAGCATTGGGAAAATGGCCGCAGGCGTTGTCGATGAGTTATTTACCGTAGGGCCACGGGGTAAATTAATTGCCGAAGCTGCAATTAAAAATGGTATGACAAAGGCGCATGTACATGTTTTTGATGTTGCTGAAGAAGTGTTGCAAGAAGTGCAAAACACAATCCAAAAGGGAGATATTGTATTGGTAAAAGCATCACGAGCGATAGGGCTTGATCGAGTGGTCGACGAGATTCAAAACCTAGCATAAGATCCAGGCTCTTGCACTGTCATTCCCGCGCAGGCGGGAATCCAGTATCAGTAATCTTGCATTTCCTGCGTTTTCGGGTACCATAATACGGTACTCGATTTGCCCTCATCGTCTAGTGGTTAGGACAATAGGTTCTCATCCTATAAACCGGAGTTCGATTCTCCGTGAGGGCACGTAAAGAAAAAAGAACGGCGTCCGCCGTTCTTTTTTCTTTGCCTCCGTGGACGAGAAAATGGAAATATGGTATACACTAACTATATGAACGAATCATTCGAATCAAAAGATAGACCAATGATGAATGCCTTTGAACCATGGCATGCGGTGCAAAACAGGCCAGGCGAGGAGACAGTTATTAATCAAGAGGGGAATGATATGAAAACGCTGAGGAGCAGTATGGTTAATTTGGAAAGTAGAATAAAGGAATTAGAAGAGGAAGGCTGGGAAGTTTTTAAGCGAGGGTCAGACTTTGTTGTATTGCAGCGCACTCACAAAGATAATTAATATAGCGAAACACAAAACGACGCCCTATTGGCGTCGTTTTGTGAATAAAAAAAGATAAGCGTCAAGACTATGAATTATAGTGTAGCCACATTAAATTTGACAGAATTAATAGATAAATTGTATAAAGGAAAAAGAAGAACTTAAAAAATAAATAAACAACCTAGAGGAGAGTGTAATGAAAAAAGGAATGACCCTGAGTATTTTGCCAAGAAGAACTATGTCATGGGAAGAGTTCGTAGCGATGACACCCCGTAATTCCGTCGCGCTTGATGGAGTGGTTTCAGGAGGTCCTCGATTTGACGAACGTACAATGCATGCAAATTTTGATCACCACGATGGTGTCAACAGGGATGCGACCATGAGTACATGCATGCAGGCCTACATGGCCATCAAAGGCGGGCTCATGGAATCTTTCCGTGAAAATGGGATGCCTTGTTTAAACGCGTTTATTAACGACACGGATCAGGACACGGCTATGGCTGTTTGGCTTCTTAATAACTATAAGCTTTTTGAGGGAGTGCAAAGCCTACCGCACATCAACCGCTTGCTCGATCTTACTAATAAGTGGGATATAACGGGCGGTGCATATCCGATAAATCTCGACGAGGAGATTGTCAGGCAACATTGCTGGATTTTCGAACCGTATACCGATTTGCGGAAAACGGGAAAGCTATCGCAAGCAGATGAAAACATGCTTCGGGATAATATAGAGGCGGTCATGAAAAGATTAGACATGCTTCTTATGGGCCAGGCCGGAGGAAAAACACTCGACACTCGTCACGAAATACTGTACGACTCGCCGATATTTAAAATTGTGAACGAAATCGGGGGGAATGAAGCGCGCTACCACCTTTACGGGAAAGGCATGAACGCATTCATAAGCGTGGTTGCTCAAAGAACGGATGGGCGACATGTTTATACCATCGGAAGAAGATCGCAATATATACCATTCCCAATTCAAGCGCTTTACGATGATTTTAATCTCGCTGAAGGACTTACCCGAGTAAATGGATGGAGCGGGTCGACAATTATCGGCGGATCGTCGAGAGAAATGGGGAGTGGTCTTTCATGGCAAGAACTTGTCGAAATCGTTAAGGCGAGACTTGCTCTTGATTGAAACGAAACGTTCGTATGCAACCTAAGCCCCCGGCATAATCTGCTGGGGCCTTTATTTTAATAAAAGTATATACAACAACGCACTCTTGTGGGGCGCATTACTGTATTTTTGAGGAGGCGAGAGGATTCCCTTCGGCAGAGGCTCGCATTGAGCTCGCCGAAATGTTCAGGGTAAACTTCTCATCCACTCGCCCGATATATCAAAACACCCTTGGCGGGTGTCCTAATATATTTGAGGAGGCGAGAGGATTCGAACCTCCGATACTGTTTGACCAGTATAACGCATTTCGAGTGCGTCCCATTCAACCGCTCTGGCACGCCTCCTTATATAAATTGTGCCCTCAGGAGGAATCGAACCTCCATTACAAAGTTCGGAACCTTGTGTCCTATCCGTTGAACGATGAGGACTATGTCGCAATAAAGATACCTATAGAAGATAGCAGAAACACCTATGCTTTTCAAGAAATTGTGCCCTCGGAGGGAATCGAACCCCCATTTTATCCTTAGGACGGATTTGTTCTATCCATTGAACTACGAAGGCAAGGCTGGGATACGCCCTCTTGCAACGGGCATTTACATAGATTATATTGTTTAAGTTGCTGTTGCAAGTTTCTAAAAAGTTTTATAGAATAGAAAAACTATCAGGGCCTTTAGCTCATCTGGTAGAGCGCTACATTTGCAATGTAGAGGTGACCGGTTCGAGCCCGGTAAGGTCCACAATATTTGGCAGAAGCCGCCAGTTCGCAAGGATTGGCGGTTTTTGTTTGGTCCATCTAATTCTTGCCAATTAGGTATTTTTTAGATAAGATTGATTTTGTCAGTGATGTGAGGGCCTTTAGCTCATCTGGTAGAGCGCTTCCATGGCATGGAAGAGGTGACCGGTTCGATCCCGGTAAGGTCCACTCTGCTGAGTTATGCAGTTCAGTGGAAAACAATAATTGGGAGGCGTGCGTGAGTCCTGCCTGCCGGCAGGCAGGGGTTAAAACGGCTTGTCTTAAGCCAACTTAAAAAGCAATATATATAAAAGAGGGAGGCGTGCGTGAGTGGTTGAAACGGCTTGTCTTGAAAACAAGTATGCCGCAAGGCATCGGAGGTTCGAATCCTCTCGCCTCCTCAAATAAAAATAATACACTCTTGCGGGGTGTATTATTTTTATAAAAAAGGATAGGGAGAATTGGTATTGATGTTTTTTTGCGTTCTTTGCGGTATAATAAACTCATGGAAAACGAAAACTCAATGCTTTTCAAAAAATCCGATGAAGAAATTGCTGCGGAAGAATATCATGAGGAAGTCGCAGAAGATGTGACTACTGGAGATACGCATAATGAACCAGAAATCGTCGAAGATGTGCAAGAAGAAATATACGAAGAAGAAGGCGTGATTATGTGGGAAGCTCCGGAAATAGAATACGTTGAAAAAAGCACAACATGGTATTGGGTAAGTATGGCTATTGCCATTGTGTTGATTGCGATCGCGTTGTGGCAAAAAAACTTTTTGTTCGCAGTCTTTGTCATGATTGCTGAATTGGCCGTGTTTATGTTTGCGGGTGAGAAGCCTAAAATGTGGGAGTTTACGATTGACGAAGTGGGTGTCACTATTGAAGGACATAAAACATATAAGTACAAAGATATTACGCTGTACGATGTGCACGAATTTTCAGATGAATATGCTGAATTGGTGCTACAAACAAAATCGAAGGTACACCATTACGTAAAAATATTTATCCCCGTAGAATACGAAGAAGAAATACGGGAGGTATTGGATGGAAAAATAAAGCATGGAGAAATAGAAGTTTCACTACTCGAAACGCTCGAACGATCACTCGGTTTTTGATAGGAGATTTGCACGCTAGTGCCTGCTGGTAATAGGGAGGCACTAGAGGGTTGCAAAAAATGAGCCCTATGGGTATAGTAGGAAAGTTGCAATAAAAGCCCTTGTCGTTCAATGGATAGGACATGACTTTGCGGAAGTTAAAATTGTGGTTCGATTCCACACAGGGGCACAAAAAGAAAAAGGAGTGGCTTCAAAGCCACTCTTTTTTCTTTGCCCCTGCGTGGAATCGAACGTCGCAGACACAGTGAGATTGGGCCTGCCCCCGAGCACGATAGCATGTTATGCTATCGTGCGAAGAGGGTGCCACACAGGGGCACAAAAAGTACAAAATACTCACGGCTAACGCCGTGAGTATTTTCTAATAGAGGTAGCAATAGCGCTTCAAGGAGATATCTCGTACAATAAGAAAATATGACGCAGGGAACACAACTGGAAACCGAATTACGATATGTGAAAGGCATTGGCCCTGCATTTGCTGTCCGATTGCAAAAATTGGGTTTAAAAACAGTAAAAGATTTACTGTGGCATTTTCCATCTCGGTATGAGGACTTTTCGAACATCGCAAATATTGTTGATTTAATACCTGGAGAACCAGCAACAATCCAAGGGGTAATCCAAGAGATAAAAATACTCCGATCATTTAGGAAAAAGATGTTTATCATTCAAGCTACTGTTGCAGACGCGACAGGGAGCGTGCGCGCTACGTGGTTCAATCAAAAGTTTCTTGTGGCTATGCTTAAAAAAGGAATGGTTATTAATCTTGCGGGCAAAGTGAGCGATGGAAAAGCGGGAATAGGGTTTTCACACCCATCATATGAAATCGTAGGGTTTTCAGAAGACGACGAGCAGTTTATAGAAAACGCAGCGGATTATCGCGAAGAGATAGAGGCATGTAAGCATACAGGGAGGCTTGTGCCGATGTATCCGGAAACAAAAGGAGTCACTTCAAAAGGGTTGCGGTTTTTGATAAAACCATTATTAGACGCTATTGATCGAGTTCCTGAAACGTTACCAGTAAGCATGCTCGAGCGTGCTGCGGTCATGGATATCAATGATGCACTTCGGGGGATTCATTTTCCGGAAACAATGGAAGATGTAACCCGCGCACGGCGAAGAATAGCATTTGAAGATATTTTTTACCTCCAATTAGTAAACATGCTCGAACGGCTGCGACTTGCGAAAGAGAACGCATACGCATGCGAAATGGAAGAAGAAAAATTCAGCGAGTTACTTAAACAGTTGCCATTTGAATTAACAGAGGCACAGGCACAGGTGATGCGTGAGATTATGAATGATATAGCACGCCCACACCCCATGAATCGTCTACTACAAGGGGACGTAGGCTCAGGAAAAACAATCGTCGCAGTACTCTCGGCAATTATTATTGCTGAAGCGGGAAAACAAGCTTCTTTTATGGCACCGACAGAAATTCTTGCAACACAGCACTACCATACGTTTAAAAAAATATTCGGGAATTTTGAAAAAGGAGTTGCACTATTAACCGCATCGGGCGCAAGGGTATTTTTTGGAGAAGGGTTGGAGAGTGAGATGAAAAAAGCGGATGTAATTAAAAAGCTCGCAACCGGCGAAATAAAAATCGCTATTGGTACACACGCATTAATACAGAAAGGGGTTACGTTTGATGAGCTAGGTCTTGTAGTAATCGATGAGCAACATCGTTTTGGTGTGAAGCAGCGTCAGGCACTCGCAGGGCATAAAAAGGGAAATGGGGAATACTTGCCACACTTCTTATCCATGTCCGCAACGCCGATTCCGCGTACATTATCACTCACGTTGTTTGGCGATCTCGACGTTTCAATTATCGAAGAATTACCGAAAGGGCGAAAGGCGATTATGACAAAAATTGTGCCCCCTGCGAGCCGTACCGACGCGTATGCGTTTATTCGTGGGCAGGTAAAGAAAGGACGGCAGATATTTGTTATCTGTCCGCGTATAGAAAAAAATGAAGATGAAGACGGGAAGGGGAAAAATTGGTTTGCCGCGGAAACGAAAACAGTTAAGGAAGAATACGATAAATTGTCCAAGAAGATTTTTCCTGACATGCGTGTGGAGATGTTGCATGGGAAACTAAAACCAGCAGAAAAAGCTGAGGTGATGCAGCGGATGAAAAAAGGCACAATCGATGTGTTAGTGGCGACTTCAGTAATTGAAGTGGGCGTAGATATTCCGAACGCAACGATTATGATGATCGAAGGCGCAGAACGATTTGGGTTGGCGCAACTCTATCAATTCAAGGGGCGTGTAGGGAGAGGCGAGCATCAATCATTTTGTTTATTATTTACCGATTCATCGTCACAACCGACAAAAGACAGACTCGAAGCATTGGTGCATGCGAGGAACGGTTTTGAACTCGCCGAGAAAGACCTTGCGTTGCGTGGTCCTGGGGAATTTATGGGTCAATCACAAACAGGATTGCCCGATTTGGCTATGCGTTCATTGCACGATATAAAGCTCGTCAAAAGCGCTCGTGGGGCCGCAGAAGGGGTATTGAAAATAGATCCAGAGTTGAAACAGCACGCACAGCTAAAAGGAATCGTAGCGCGATTTCATGATAAGGTGCATTTGGAGTAATTTGAAATTAAAAATTATAAATTTGAAATTGCACGACGAAATAAAAAATCCCTTGTGGGATTTTTTATTTCGTCGTGTCTCGGTGTTTTGGAGTAACCCAGAAACCAAGACGAAACGTTCCGCCAAAGAGACCTCGTGTTTGTGCATCCAATGCAGGAATTGATCCAAAGATAATCATGGTTAATGGAAGGAATACCCATTGCAATACATACCAAACATAGTGATATTTTTTGAACCAAACTGGCTTAGGCGGTAAAAGGACGATACCAAGAAACGCAGAGGTAACAATACCAATAGCCGCAAGGTTCATAATCATATTTGTAACCTTAGGGAGAGAATAGGAAATAAGAGAAAAACGAAACTCAGGACCTCCAAGCATGATTGGCAACCAAGAAAGGGTAAAGATAATGAGCGCATTTGTTGCCCAAGAATGAAACCCTTCAATATAGAAGAACGCCCAAGAAAATCGTTTCTTGAAAGGAATTTTTTTATTTTTAATGAATCCAGTCATGAGGTAGGGAATATTCTCAACTCCTCCCCATGCCCAACGACGCTGTTGTTTATATTGGTTGAGCAGTGTCTTCCAAAATGTAGGTGCTACATTAGAATCCATTGATATCGGGTAGTTAAGCGGTACAACGCGGTAGTTGCCATTGTAATGCAGGTAACATTGCCAAAAGATTTGGGAATCCTCACTGACAATGTCTTTTTTCCAAAATCCTACATCAGCGAGGGCTTTAAAAGGCATCGAGTGCGAGGAAAATGTTGTGAGTCGATGCGGGCGTGCCTGTTGCATCATATGATAGATGGATGCAGAAAAAGAAATAACACGTGCAATCGCAGGGGCTTGAAAGATGTTGTTTAAGAAAAATGGGATCGGAAGATAGCTTGCGTGAAGGTTATCTTCGGTTGTAAGAAATGTATAGGTTAAAATGCCGAAATATTCAGGAAATATTTGTGTATCTATATCGAACGAAGAAACGATGATACGTTCATACGGAATGTGCAGTGGATCGATAATCTCGTTCTTTGCTTGTTGAGCAATCCACGCTTCGTTTGAACCTTTTCCAGGGGTTTCTCCCGGTAAATTACTCGGGTGTACTGTTGCAATAAGTTTGAAAAACTTATCAGAATATTCTGCAGCGATGCGATCGAGTGTCTCTATGGATTCTTCTCCAGCCTTTTCCTCTGTGCCGATAGCGATGATGAATTTATCAAGCGGATAGTTAATGCCAATTAACGCATCAAAGGATTCTTTAATAACCTCGTAGGGCTCGTTATAAAAAGGAAATACGATTAAGTGATAGATTTCTGGCCATTGGGCAGTTGTAGAATTACTCTTTAGCTTTTCGAGCCAATTGATCTGCATATTTTCCTGCATTTTGTTATAGCTGATGCGAAGATGGATTGAGAGGTACAGGGTCTTTAAGAACCAATAGACATCAAAAAAGATGATAAAAATTGCCATACCAACGGGGGTAAGCCAAGATAAGAAGGCGATTGCAATCAAAGTAGACCATGACAGGATGGCAGGAAGAATCTCAAAAAATCGTTTCATATGTGTCTATTATAGGGGTAAAATTGGGGAAAATGGAAGATGTCGGGTAGGTATATAAAAAACCGCATTAAGCGGCTTTTTATATATGTGCCCCCACGGAGAATCGGACTCCGCTTTACAGGATGAAAACCTGTTGTCCTGACCACTAGACGATGGGGGCAATAAAATGCCTTTACACCTTATCGCATCGCTGTAAAAAAATCAATATGAATAGAGGGCTTATGGAACGAAGCACATACTCTTTTGTCTTTAAGCATTTTGCCGTATAATAGAGCATATGGATATGCAAACAATTCCAACAACAGAGCCAGGAAAGCAGGAATCAAAAATTCCCGAACCGCCAGCGCTTGAAATAGATATTCGTACAATGGAGTCGGATGTGAAAGCATTTAAAGAGGGCGGAGGTGAGGTTCCAACAGGGGGCGCAAAAGAATCATTTGTATCACAGAGAGAAGATGAAATGCAACAAACGACAGCCGGCGTGGCTCCTGCATATTCTGGGCCTGAGAAAGCAATGTTTGAAACACCCGCAGCGCCAGTAAGCGCACCGCAAGCACCCGCACAGGGTTCATCGGGAACGCTAAAGGTAGCACTCGTAACAATCGGTATTATTATTGGAATAGTCGGAATAGGATTATTGGGATATTTCGTATTATTCCCACAATTATTTAAATTAATCGGATAACGTATATATGAACAAAGAACAACTCGCAACAATTAAAGATGAACTTGAGGATGAAAAAGCAATGCTTGAAGTAAAGATCGATACCCTTGAAAAGGGAGAAGATTTTGGAAGCGACGTTGATTCGCTTGAAGAAGAAACAGATGAATCTGAGGCATGGGAAAATCAATCATCTGCTGCACAAGAGTTGCGTGGACGATTGGCAGAAGTTGAATTTGCTATTGAGCGAATAGAAAAAGGAACATACGGAGTATGCGGAGAATGTGGCGAGGCCATTGGAGAAGACATGCTACGAGTTAATAGCACGTCAAAGCTTTGCAGGACGTGTAAGAAGCTGGAGCGTGAAAACGATATTGCATAAAAAATATTGTGGTAAATGTATAGCAAAACGGAAAGTACAAAGGAGGTACTAATACAAAGGTTTACTTATTCAGATGAAATACGAGGCGCGGGAAAGTTGGCGAGGAAGCCGTGCTAATTGTACGGCGACCGAGACAACAGGGGCCCGCAACAAAGGAGTTCGCTGAATTAGTAAACCGCTAAACAATGCAAAATTTTTCAAAAGTATACTCAGCCGAACTTGAAGGAATTGAAGCAAAATTGATCGAAGTGGAGACCGACATAAACGTCGGTCTTCATTCGTTTACAATAGTGGGTCTTGCCGATAAAGCACTGAACGAAGCAAAAGAACGTGTTAATGCTGCACTAAAGAATTCGAACATCAAGCCCCCAAATAGAGAAAATAGACGCATAACGGTCAACCTTGCTCCCGCTGATATTAAAAAGACAGGATCGCAATATGACCTTGCTATTGCAGTAGGGTATTTACTGGCAACTAAGCAAATTCAAGAATTCGATGTCGCGGATAAGCTGTTTGTAGGGGAGTTATCACTTGATGGGAAAGTTCGTCCAGTAAATGGCGTGCTGGCGATTGCACGGCTTGCAAAAGAGCTTCACCTTAATAGCGTGTTTGTTCCGTGTGAAAATGCACGCGAAGCAGCGATTGTATCCGACATAGAAGTTATTCCCGTTGCGGATATCACCGAGCTGATGCATCATTTGGAAAACAAGGCCATTATCGCGGCGCATCCAACAACGGAGCTCGTGTGGGATAAAGGTGGATACAGTACGGATATTTCAGAAATAAAAGGACAAATAAATGCAAAGCGTGCGTTGATGATCGCCGCCGCAGGTGGGCACAATCTTCTGATGAGTGGTTCTCCTGGAGCAGGAAAAACAATGCTTGCGCAGGCATTAGTATCTATCTTGCCGCCGCTCACGATGCACGAAGCGGTAGAAGTTATGCAGGTATATAGCGCAGCGGGAATAACAAATAGTGATGTATTCGCGATGACACGACCTTTTCGTGCGCCGCATCATAGTGCATCACCCGCATCAGTCATTGGGGGTGGAGCAAATCCACGTCCAGGAGAAATTAGTTTGGCGCATCGAGGTGTGCTATTTCTTGATGAACTTCCCGAATTTCGACGAGATTTACTTGAGTCGTTGCGCCAACCATTGGAAAATGGTGATGTGTGTGTAGCACGCGCAAAGAGCGTGCTAACATTTCCTGCGCGGTTTACATTAGTTGCAGCGATGAACCCGTGTCCGTGTGGATATTATGGAGACGATGAAAAAATGTGTCATTGTGGCGCACATGAGGTGACGCGTTATCAAAGAAAATTATCCGGCCCATTGCTTGATCGCATCGACATCCAAATAAAAGTGCCTCGGGTAAAAATAGAAGCATTGGCAAAAGAAAAGGAGGAGGATGAAAGCGACGCAATTCGCGAGCAGGTGTTATGCGCTCGATTAATTCAGGCGCGTCGGTTTGTAGATATAACGCCCCGCATTTATGTAAACGCAGAAATGCCATCGAAGTTAGTAGATACCGTAGTACAACTAGACGACGATGGGAGAAAGTTTGTAAAACAAATGCTTGATAAGTCATTCATTTCCGCTCGTGGCTATTACCGCATGCTCAAGACAGCGCGCACAATTGCCGATTTAGCAGGGGTTGAAAAGGTGACGAATGACCACCTAAGCGAAGCATTCCAATATAGGATACGAGAGGCATAACCAATTAATATTTGCGTTTTGCGATGACGCAAATTTTAATACAGTCCATGTTCATATTATCGACTTGCGATGTCGATAATATGGCTATTTATGGTGCTGCTACTATTAAAATTGAAGGGAATAGGGCTAGAATGAGAGCTATTGACAAAATACAATAAAAATGATATAAATAAACCAAGAACATTGATAACAAAATAGTATTTCTACTAAGTAATTAATGGTCATTGGCCATTAAAATACAAGCAGAACGGAGGAAAGTATGAAAAAGCTCAGAGAGTATTTTGTCGAGGGCGGGCGGTTTGAGAATGCATCGGTTGAAATGCAGGAAAAGATTAGAAGGTTGTGTGGAATTGCAAAAAAGTTTATCAGTAAGGAATTTGAAAGGGGAGAAATGTGCCGACAGGAGTGGGAGGGACTTTGTAAGGAGATTGACGAGATTCTAGAATGTGATGAAAAAAAGAATCTTGGAAATGCTGCGCAAGAGATAACGAATACTCTTCCCGTAGCAAGATTTATCTCTTGCGATTATGTCTGGCTTCCAAACGGAATTATAATCAGATTTGAGCGAAGCGTGGTGTCGTTCCACGATAAATGGAACGCACGCAATGAAATCGTACAAGAGGAAAGACGGGACGCAGAATATATGGAGGATCATTGGTTATAAACCGTTTAGAAATAAGTAAAATTAGTTAGCTCATACAAGCAGATTAGTGCAAAGGAAGTAGAAAAACACAGAAGCGCGGGAAATAATCCGCAAAAACAAGCTGTACCACCTGGTGAATACGGCTTTTATTTTTATATAAATATTTGCGTCTTGCGATGACGCAAATATAACGGCTTACGATGTCGTTAATTCCGGTATCTGTCATTCCCGCGGAGGCGGGAATCCAGTATTCATGAAATAGATTCCCGCTTTCTCGGGAATGACACGAACGCGAATAGGATGACAACCTGCCAATAGTCGAGTAAGATATAATTCACGCACGAAGCGTGAATTATTTATATATATGATGCAATTTGATGAATTGAATGATAAGCAGCGATCAGCAGTAGAGCACGGCGAAGGGCCATTGCTTATTGTTGCAGGGGCGGGATCGGGTAAAACAAAGACACTAACAAGTAGACTGGCGGCATTGTTGCACAGCGGCGTAAAGCCAGAAAATATTGTGGCAATTACCTTTACAAACAAGGCAGCAGGAGAGATGAAAGAAAGAACGGAAAAGATACTCGATAAGGACAAAGAAGCGTTTAAGAGTATGTTTTTAGGAACATTCCATTCGTTTGGGGCGCGTATATTGAAAAAGGAAGCGCGTATCTTTGGGCGCAATTCGAATTACACGATTTTTGATGCAGACGATTCGAAGTCATTAATCAAAAAAGTTGCCGCAGGCGCCGAATTGTCCGAACGCGATGCAAAGCGTTTAACCCCACTCGTATTGCGAAGGGAGTTTTCGAAAATTAAGGATGAGATGATCGATCCGGAACAGGCAGAGGACGAGGTTGTATACAAATTGTTCAAGCTATACGAATTGGCATTGCAAAACAATAATGCGTTTGATTTCGATGACCTTATTCAGAAACCAGGAATGTTATTTTTGGGCAATCCAGAAATATTAAACGAATATCAGGAGCGATTTCGGTATATCTTGGTAGATGAATATCAGGATACAAATACCGCGCAGTATATGCTCATTAAGCTCTTGGCGAGCAAGTATAGAAATTTAAGCGTAGTAGGGGATGATCAACAATCCATTTTTAAGTTTAGAGGGTCTGATTTTCGAAACTTCCTTAACTTTGAAAAAGATTGGCCAGATGCAAAGGTAGTATTATTGGAAGAGAACTATCGTTCAACACAAAATATCATCAAGGCAGCCTCGGCGGTGATTAGCCATAACCATCTTCAGAAATCAAAGACGTTGTGGACAAACAATCCAGAAGGAGGGAAAGTGCGCGTTGTTGAGCAATATAGCGCCGATGGCGAGGCAGAGTGGATTGCAGGGCATATCGATGCAATGCGTTTATTTTCAACCGAACAAGGATCAATAGCGATTCTCTATAGGACAAATGCGCAATCGCGCGCAATTGAACAAGCCTTAATTGAGCGGGGAATGTCATATAGAATTTTTGGTGGACTAAAGTTCTATGAGCGAAAAGAAATCAAAGATTTGGTTGCAGCACTGCGCTACGGATCGAATCCACAGGACACTATAAGTTTAGACAGGCTGAAAAAAAGCTTCCTCAAAAAGCCATATACGCAACTTAAAGAAGAGCTTCCCCAAAAGGCTGCTGTACTGAGACCAGTAGAATTGCTTGGGTATATATTGATGGCGACCGATTACTTTAATTATATCGAACGCACACAAACCAATTCCGTTGAACGTATTGAAAACATCAAGGAGTTGATAGAATTTGCTACACGATTCGAAAGAATGGAAGATTTCTTGGAGCGCATCTCGTTACTCGAATCGACCGATACAGTAAAGAAAAAGGATTTACGAAATCTCAAAGACAACGTGGTAAATCTCATGACCATTCACATGGCAAAGGGTTCGGAATTTGACGCGGTGTTTGTGGTGGGAGTAAATGATGGGTTGATACCGCATCAGATGTCGTATAATAACGAAAATGAAATCGAAGAAGAGAGGAGATTAATGTATGTTGCTATGACGCGTGCTAGAAAAGAATTATACCTAACGTTCTATAACTTACCGTCTCGCTTTTTAAGCGAGATACCCTCAGGGCTGATGCAGTTCGAAGGAGGGGGAGGGAGAAGTTTTGACGACGAGGAGCGGTATATTGATATGGATTAAAAAGCAGGCCCAAAGGCCTGTTTTTTAATCGGCAAAGGAAAGGTTCGGCAATTCGGCAATACGGTTGCCGAATAGATAGCTGCCGAACTTTTTTCTTTCGGTTGTCTACTATATAATAAAAAGTATTATGGGTCAGCGATTAGGGCAACATTTTTTAATCAATAACGAGAAGCTGGAAAACGTAGCAAAGGCACTTGGTATTCGCAAGCGCGACATTGTGATTGAAGTTGGTCCTGGGCACGGTGAGCTGACGCAGTATTTATTAGATGCAGGCGCACAGATTATTGCATTAGAACGTGATACACAGCTCATTCCTGCATTACGAAAAAAGTTTGCAAAAGAGAAATTTACAGTCATTGGAGGAAACGCACTGGAAACACTTCCTATTATAGTAAACGCATTAAGCGAGGGGCGTGTATGTTTGGATGAGATACAAGGCGCCGGCGAGGCTTGCGACCGAGATGTAGTAATGCTACCTCGAGGGAGAAAACGAGAAGGCAACGCAGTAGATCGCCAAACAGAGATGCCCTCTTATAAAATAGCGGGGAATATTCCATATTATATAACAGGGTACTTGTTGCGTGTTATCGAAGAGTTAGAACAGAAACCAACACGAGTAGTAATGACAATTCAAAAAGAAGTTGCCGAGCGTATTTGCGCAAAAGCTCCACAGATGAATTTGCTTGCCGCGAGTGTGCAATTTTGGGCAAATCCGGATATCGTAGAAATCGTTCCGAAGAAGGATTTTAACCCGCCTCCGAAGGTAGACAGTGCCACAATTCGACTGGATGTGCAGCCAACAGAAGAAGATAGTAAAAAATATTATACGTTTATAAAAAAATTATTCACCCAACCCCGCAAAACAATTGCGAATAATCTCACAGGGAAAGAAGAGGGTAAAGAGCGGGTAATAAAAATATTGAACGATATTGGTATTGATGAGCGAAAGCGACCCCAAGATTTGTCCATGGAAGAGATAGTTATTTTGATGAAAAAATATGATAAAAAATGATCGCAATATATTAATCGGGTCGGCGTTTATAGCAGGATTTGCCTTGATGGTTATCGAGCTAATCGCGACGCGTATTATGGCGCCATACGTAGGGTCATCAATTTACACATGGACGTCAGTTATTGGTGTCGTGTTGTTCGGCATGGCAATTGGAAACTATGGAGGTGGTATGTATGCGGATAAATATGGATCGAGAAAAGAGCTCTCATTATTATTTACGATAACCTCGATAGTGACATTCTTAATACCATTAGGGGCGTATTTTTCCCCAGTAGTTGCGCTTTTAGGATTACCTATTTCGATAACAACATTATTATTAGCATTAGTACTATTTTTTGTACCAGCGGTACTTTTCGGAACACTATACCCGAGTATTTTAAAGCTTCATCTTAAAACAACGGAAACAACGGGCGTTAAATCAGGACAAATATCAGCTACATGGTCACTAGGGAGCATTGTTGGCACATTTCTTGCCGGCTTTTATTTTATCGGATATGTAGGGAGCTCTGCCACGATACTACTAATTGCTATAGTGCTATTAATAAATGCAGCCATCCTGTATATATCTAAAAAACGATTAGCATGGATCGCAGTACTGTTTTTATGTGTAGGGATGGTGACATACGTAATGCATTTGTTTACCGACGTGCGGGGAAAAGTGTTCGCTGCGGAAAGTGAGTATTATAAGATTCAAGTAGTAGACAGTAGTACCGAGAAAAACGGCAAGGTGCGAACATTATTTTTAGACGCCGATTCGCATAGCGTAGAAGGCCTGGAAGGGCAGAAGCTTAATCTTTACCCCGATATATACCCGATATTTTCTGCAATGGGGAGTTCGATGAAAGATGTTCTTGTGATAGGAGGAGGATCGTACACGCTTTCGAAAAAAATCGTCTCCGCATATAAAGATGCAAATGTGACAACCGTAGAAATCGACCCAAAAGTACAGCAGGTTGCGGAAGATTATTTTAAATTAGGAGAATATCCAATGCAGACTGAAGTTGCCGATGGGCGAGTTTTTTTACAGCGAACGGATAAAAAATACGACCTCATATTTTCTGATGCGTATAACTCGTTTGTTTCTGTGCCATGGCATATGACAACAAGGGAGTTTAATGAAGAGGTGAAAAATCATTTAAATGAAAATGGTTTATACGCAGTAAATTTTATTTCAGCACGAGCAGGAGAAAATGCCGGACTTTTTGAGAGTATAGGGAAAACATTTAGAGAAACCTTTAGCCAATATGTAATGTTTGCATATGGGGAAAGTGAATATGCGCCGCAAAATATTGTTCTTGTAGGGGTAAACACAAATAACGCGATAAATATACAAGAGATACGAGAAAAAATAGCACGGGGAGAAAATGGAGAATTTTTATCGAAGCTGCTTATTGACGATAGTATTGTCGCCAGCAAGGGAGTTTTATTAAAAGATAACCATGCTCCCGTAGAGCGCTTAATGATGCCACTTATGAACAATTATTTTAATCAGTATATACCCACGTATTATTCAACGATGACTGGACAAGGAGAGTGATGCTAATATTGCGGACAAAGAGATTAAAAGGTATACTATAACTATTATGCAGAGAAATCGAATGGCAATTATATTTGCGGCAATTGCGATTGTGTTATTTGGATCGTATGCCGTAGTCAATCGAGGAGAGGATAGTCAACAGCAAGTAAATGAAAAATCACAACCATCATTAGATGGTTCTTCTGCATCCGGATTTCTCGAAGATATAGGAGTCTCAACAGATTGGCTTGCAGCGGTTACGAGTGAGAAGGAGGGGGATAAAAATAATGTAACAGAAAGCGTTGCCCTCGCAACTTTTGAGCAAATGAAGCAGCTTGACCAGGAAGGGAAAAATCCCTTTGACGAAGATACTGCAAATTCATTTGCAGTGCAGAGCTCAATTACTCGCTCAGTAGATACATCGACTGAATCGCTATTTGCGACAATCTCGGTAACCGATAAGGACCTAAAAATAATTGCAAATAACACGCAAGATGCAAAAAAAAGATACCTCAGTGATTTAGAAGCTGCGCTAGCGCGACACCCAGCCAAGAAGAGCTACGAAAACGTAGAAGGAGGAGTGCAAGGACTAATCGAGCGCGCGTGTGCAGGGAAGGAAAGCGGTGTTGGGAGAGAAATGGCTACGACATATACTGAAACTGCAGACGACGTTATTCGCATACAGGTGCCGTCTCAGTGGGCTGAATTCCATCGACAAATAATCACACATTATCGGAAAGGGAATATAATTTTTAACTCGATTGCAAATTGCTATAATGATCCGCTAAAAGGACTACTAGCGACACAGGTATTACCAGACTTTATAAAAAATTCAGACACATTACAAAAGTCGTTAGTGAAAATGTACGCCGAAGTAGGATTATAATCTCATGTCTAATACTCTTAAAAAAATTGTTGCATTGTTCGTATGTGTGTCGGTGCTGTTCGTTGGATTAGCAACTCCTCAAAAAACGTACGCTATTCCGGTTGTTGACGCTGGGTTAATTGCGTTGAAAAAAATGGAGATATACAAGGACGTGGCGAATTGGGTTACGCAGCTCGGGCAATGGGTCAAGGAGGAGTTAATGAAGACGTTACGTGACCAAATAGTAAAGGCGATGGTTGATGAAATAAATAAGCAGACCGTCGCGTGGATTCAGGGGAATGGAAGTCCGCGATTCGTTGATGACTGGCAAGGGTTCTTAAAGGACGCCGCCATGGAGGGGGTGAACCAAACAATAAGCCAATCACAAATGGCTGATTTGTGTGTTCCGTTTGCATTTCAGCTGCAGCTAGCATTGATTCCTGAAACAAAGCCAATAAGTCAAAAGGCAAAATGTACTATCTCGGACATCGTAGCGAACGTCGAAGATTTTTATGAAAATTTTGAAAATGGTGGATGGCTTGCATACGGTGAGTCATTAAAGCCGGAGAATAATTTATACATGCAGCTGGCAATGTTTGATGATGATATGAAAATCCGGTCAACAGCTACTGAAGAAAAGAAAAAGCAGGAGGCAGGGGCTGGAAGTGGATTTTTATCGGTAAGTAAGTGTGTCGAGGATGACAGCCAAAAGCTATACGATTATTGTGTTGAAAATAATTACTTCGACACAGGTAACCCTAACTATTGCTACGATTACGCCGATCAAAATAAATCGTGTACAAAAGAGCAGGTACAAACCCCTGGAGATGCAGTTGCGGGAACGGTTAAAAATATGATCGGATCTGATAATATTTATGTGTCAGGAGTGCAAAGTATTATTTCTGCAGCAATCAACGCTGGCATAAACAGAATGATGAGCGAAGGACTTTCGTTGATGACAGGTAAACCTGCTCCGGGAAGTGGATATAATCCATCGGACGATTTTCAGGACCAGATAGACGCGCTTAATAACGCTACAAAAGATGATTTTATAGACCAAGTACAGCCATTCTATGACCTATGGAAGGCGATGATTGCTGCAAAGAACGAATCCGCAACATATAACGCTCAAATTGTTTCAAATTTAGGAGCGATAAAGACAATTCAAGAAAAATTAGCGGCCATACCATCACCCAACCCATTCATTGTATACGAATGCCCTCCTACTGTGACCGACGGCGAAGTAAGTGATGCGCGCACCAAAGGAAATAAGCTTGTAGCGACAATTGCAATATACCAAGCAAAATTTGATGAGGCGAATGAATTGATAAATAAGATAAATGCAGCGGATCTATCAAAAACAAGGGAATTAACACTCATAAAAACTGCACTAAAGAAATTTAACGAAAAATACACGCTCGCTGGCGAGGGGTTAAGTGAAGACCCGAGTGCTCCGGAGCCAAATGTCCTTATAGAAGCAAAAAGTCAGGCAGTTGCTCTGGCTGGCGATTTGAATCTCGTGTTAACTCGTTTGACAACATGTCGAACAATAGAAAGTACAGCGCCTATCGGTCAGTAATAGAAGAAGAAAAGTAGTAAAAAGCACATGCAATCAATCTATAAAAAATTTATTTCGGTTGGGTTACTTGCTGTGCTTTTTGAATTTGCGCTTACAACCAAGGCGCACGCGGGATTTTTTGACCTTACGTCACTTTCAACAAATGTAGTCACGAAGCTCGTCTTAGTATTGCTTACATTGCTTACCGCACTCGCGCAAAAGATATTTATGGCGGGTGGATGGATGATCGAAGTGGCAATGCGGCTCAATAATAATATTCTCGATCCAGAATCAAATGCGTTCTTGTTTAATGGATGGACAGTATTTGTAAACGTTGCCGACCTTGCACTCGTTGTCGCATTAATCATTATTGCATTTGCAACAATGCTGAATTCGCAAACCTATGGCATGCAAAAGGCATTGCCACGGTTAATCGTTATTGCGTTGTTGGTAAACTTTAGCTTAGTAATCCCTGGCGTATTTTTAGATATGTCGGGTATGGCCACTGAGTTTTTTGCGAATCAATCTGGCTTAACGGGCGATAATATTTCATCAGCGCTTGCGTCTGCGTTTGACATATCGGGCTTATTAAGTACTTCGGGTGTCGGGGGTCAAGGAGCAATGGATAAGTTCGGGACTGCGATGCTGATGATTTTAATAAGCGGAGCATTTGTCGTTATATTTACGCTCATTGCATCGGTTATTATGCTTACAATCGCAGCGATGATGTTTGTACGGTTCTTTATCCTCACGTTTTTATTGACGTTAACCCCGATCATTTTTGTCGCGTGGATATTCCCAGGTACAAAAAAGCACTGGGATAAATGGTGGAATGACTTTGTGCGTTGGACCATGTTCCCTCCGGTTATGATATTTTTCATGTGGCTTTCGCTCACATCGTTGAGCGCGTTAAAGGGAAATGAAGAAGCTCCTGCAGTAGGAACGGCAGCAGCTGTTTTTGGTGATGGGCTCGCGCCATCGATGACTGGCGCGATTATCCAAATGGTAATAGCTGTTATGTTGATGATTATGTCATTAATTGCCGCAAACAGTATTAGTATTTCCGGAGCAAAAGGAGGGAAGGATATGATGGGATCGATGACCGGATGGGGTCAAGGAAAGATTCAAGGATGGGGTAAAGGTGCAAGAGGAGCTGCAGTTGGCGCTGCCGCTGGAACAGCCGCGTATGGACGAAGAGAATCATTGCGTTTAAAGAATCGAGGAGTAACGGCTCTTAGTAGTAAAGTAGGCCTGGCAGACAGAGCAGAAAGATTGCGTAAGATGGAAGGAGAAGGCGGAGTAAAGGGCTGGGCCGCTGGAAAGCTGGGTCGTGCAGGAGGCGCAATTTCAGAAGGTCAGAAAGCAGCGGTAAAGAAAGCATTTGATGAGAGCTTTGGGAAAATGTCCGATGATGATTTGGCATTGCGCTACTCGACGATGAGTAGGGATGAAAAGGTATTTGCCATGGATCGACTTGTGAAGGCTAATAAGGTGGACAAGATTAACGAAACAGTACTTGAGCGAGATATCGAGACAATGGGTCCAGCATTTGCCCAGTACGGAGATGGAAAGGCACACGGGAAGATGGAAAAGGCAGCCGGAAAGAGTGCTGCTATGGTGAAGGCATCGAAAGCAAAGAAGGCTGCGATAGCTAATATGCCAGCAGGGGCGACAACTTCAGCAGAGGTAGAAGCAGCACAGAGAGAGTTGGACGAAGCGATGACAAAGTTCTACGAAGGCTTCACTTCGGCTAAGGATTATGCGGATATGCCAGAATCGGCATATACCGGAGATTCTGAGTTTGCACAAGAGGCGCGTAAGCGCATGGTAGCGGAATTCCCTGGCGCAATTGCGAAAGTCGCGGGAAAGATGAAAGACAAAGAAAAGATGGCAAAGTTTGCGAGTGAAATAAGAGCCGTGCACGAGGAATCACAAAAGGAAGCTATGGCATTGTTGAAAGAAGTGTCTGTTGCTTCAGGGGTAGAGAATATTGAAGGGATGGATATGAAAGAAGCGTACGAGGCCATAAAAAAGAATGCAAATGCAATGACGATGGAGAGACTTAAGGCGCATGATTATAAAAAAATGATCAATCGCAATAAGTCATTCGAAAACAGTATGGCAAGTCGATTATTCGAAAGTGGTGCGTAAAACGAAACAACGAGTACGCTCATAACACGAGCGTACTCGAAAAAATATGCAAATAATTACGAAAGAACAAATTTATGACCGATGGGAAGCAACGCCAGAGAGCTTGCGAGAAGCCTTTTTCTCATTCGAAAACGGAGAGGCTATTTCGAATGTCTGCGAAGAAGCTGGATTGCCCAAGGACATCATAAAGAATGTTGCAAACGTAGTAGGGAATATCGTGCTCGGCTTTACGCACATCAATGATTTTTCGGCAGAATTGCAGTCAATTCCTGGTATCGATAAGAAGGCCGCGGATGCGATTATTTTTCAAGTTGATCATAGAATATTCGATCCGGTTAGAGGGGATATATTAAAATTGTACAGAACAGTATCTGGAAGTGGTCCGCGGATTATCGAAGAAACAAGTGTTGAAATTAGAGAGCGTGCAAAAGCGAGCGGAGAATTATATACACCAGCAGAGCTGGGTGAACCTGCAGTAATGACAACAAAAGAGTCTACGCAATTTGATGTGCGAAAGATAAAAATACAGGACGGTGAAGATGCGTCTGCAGCTGTGATAGCGGAAGCGCCTAAAGATCAAATACAAGAAGAGGGGATTGCGGCGCCGACAATGATTCACTCGGAGACAGAGCTAAAAACGGTTTCTCGAAAAGGGAGGTCATTTAGTTCGTTTGGAGGAATGTTTGGCTTTGGAAAGGAAAAGGGAGTAGAAAATGGAGGAGCTGCAATTACGGCGCAAGTAAGTATGGCAGAAGGGCTCCAGCGCAAAGCAGGGGATGTTGCAAGAACCGAGCAGCAAGCACCGCGCGTTGTGCATTATACAGCCGCAAAGGCGACCGAAGATATCTTTGGGCAGCAAGCACAGGAACAACGGCAAGCTACGGCATTTGCGCCCGTAACAAAGCAAGAACACGAGGTTAATTTTGAGCCCAAGATGGTTGACTTAATGGCCCATGACGAGCAACCAGCATCTGAACAAAAAACAGAGGAAGTAAGGCCGATAGAAACACTACAAAGCAGCGCAAGAGAACAAGCACAGGAACAACGGCAAGCTACGGCATTTGCGCCCGTAACAAAGCAAGAACACGAGGTAAACTTTGAGCAAAAATCTGCCAATAGTATACAGGATATGCAACAGTCAGTTACTACTCCTATGCAACCAGCTGTCGCGCCTGTCGTGTCGCCACAGATACCACTAGGAGAAGTTATGAAAACGCCGCAGCGAGGCGAACCTTCAATGACGGCGCAAGCCACTGCAGAAAAAGAGCCACGATTAGCTGAGATACCGGTAAGTGGCGATGTTATTGATTTACGAATTTTAGAACGAGTAGACGATAAGAAATAAGAAGCAACGAATTGCTCGATTAACCGAAAACTTTACTGTAATGCAATTCCAAATCCCGCAATTCATTGAAATGGAGGATAAAATAGCTGGACCGTTCTCGTTACGACAATTATTGTATGTCGTAGGGGGTGGAATAGTTACTTTTTTGGCGTTTACGCTCCTGCCATTTTTTGCCGCATTACTTATTGGGCTTGTTGCGCTGGGAGGTGCGCTTGCACTTGCGCTGGTAAAAGTTAATGGACAACCGTTGCCACGTATAGCCTTTGCTGCCCTTGGATTTTTTTGGAAACCACGTTTGTATCTCTGGAAGCGCGAAGCGCAAGAGAGGACGATAGAGGTTCCCGAATTTCCACAAATGCCAGTATCAGAAGAGCACATCGTGGATCAACGGAATACGCTTAAAAAATTCACCGCACAAATGCCATCAATTAATAAATTATCAGGAGATCTTACAACATCGAAAAATCCTATACCGCAACGAGAAAAAGGAGTGCCCGTTGTTGATACAGAAAAGGTAAGTATTTTCCGAAGACAGACAGGAGACCAAGCAACTGCAAAACGAGTCGATTTTAGATAAGGATGGATAGTATGGTACAATACGATGAAGTACGGTAATTTCTTATATATTGATATAACATATACATTCTCGCTTAAACGAGAATAATGATACCTATGGCGCAAGAAGCACAAGCAACGCAACAATTTGTGGATGTAGAGCGAGTATATAACGGGACAGTCCTTTTGAAAGGTGGTTCGTTAAGAAAAATCCTTCTTGTGAGTGGGATCAATTTTGCGTTGAAATCAGAGGAGGATAAAAACATTATTCTTAGCGCATATCAAGAATTTATCAATTCGCTCGACTTTACATTACAGATAATTGTGCATTCACGACGATTAAATATTCAGGGATATCTCGATGGATTAAGCAAGCGAAAAGAAACAGAAACAAACGATTTATTACGCGAACAAATAAGCGAATATTCAGAATTTATAAAATCGTTCGTTGAACAGAGTGAAATTATGGGTAAATCGTTTTTCGTTGTCGTTCCCTACGACAGGGTTGTGCTGCCGAGCGCGGGAGGGCTATTATCGGGGCTGCCATTTTTTGGGAAAAAGACAAATACGACACCCACAGCGCAGGAGGATAAATCGCTCGATGAAGCAATTGAGCAACTCAACCAGCGCGCCGATAACATTGCCTCAGGGCTTGCGAGTATTGGGTTGCGTGCGGTGGCACTAAATGACGAAGAGCTCATCGAACTGTTCTATAATTTGTACAATCCAGCTGAAACAGAAAAGAAGGGAATTGGAATAGCGAAGAAGCAATAAGTAACTATTATGGAAAAAATAACCGTACCACAAGCATATACAGGCGGAGGGGAAGATGTAAAAAACGTCATTGCCCCGGCTGCGCTTGAAGCAAATCCTAATTTTATACGACTGGGAGATACCTATGTAAAAACGTTATTTATTTTTACGTACCCACGGTATCTTTCCACAGGATGGTTTGACGTTATTATCAATCTTCCGAATTTATTAGACGTTTCTATTTTTGTGCATCCCGTTGAAACAACGGCCGCGCTAAGTAAGCTACGAAGAAAGGTATCGCAAGTTGAGGCGCAGCTTTCAGAGCGCGATGAAAAAGGCCTTGTACGAGACCCAGCATTGGAAACCGCATATCAAGATATAGAAGCGCTTCGCGACCAGCTACAACAGGCGGAAGAGAAGCTCTTTGACGTTGGCGTGTATATAACCGTATATGCAAATTCAGTAGCGGAACTCTCGCGCGCAGAAGATAGAATTACGTCGATCCTTGATAGTCAGATGGTATATTTAAAGCCATCTATTTTCCAGCACATCGAAGGATTTATTTCAACGCTACCGATTGGACAGGACAAGTTGCAAATTCATACCGCGCTAAACACGAGTCCAATATCGTCACTATTTCCGTTTGTTTCAGAAGATCTTACATCAGACAAGGGTGTGCTTTATGGCATCAACCAGCACAATAATTCGTTAATCATCTTCGATCGCTTTTCATTAGAAAATGCAAACCAGGTAGTGTTCGCAAAGTCGGGAGCTGGAAAATCGTACGGAACAAAGTTGGAAATATTGCGTTCATTAATGATGGGCATCGACGTGATTGTTATCGATCCAGAGAATGAATATGAAAAACTTTCAGACGCGGTTGGAGGAAGTTTGTTAAAAATTTCGCTAACATCTGATACAGCCATAAATCCACTCGACATTCCTGTTGTGCCGGTAGGGGAAGATCCTGCAGACGTTTTTCGATCACACATTTTAAATGTTGTTGGTTTATTAAAGCTGATGATGGGAGTACTAACGCCAGAAGAAGACGCGCTCATGGATCGCGCAATCAACGAAACATATGCATCACGAGGTATTACAAGTGATGTAAAAGATTTTACCGGGCTGGAAGCGCCTTTATTGAGCGATTTGCAAACTGTGTTAGAAAACATGGAAGGGGGGAAGAGTATGGCGGCAAAACTATACAAATTTACGCAAGGGACGTATGCGGGATTTGCAAATAGACAAACGAATGTAGACATTAAAAATAGGCTTGTTATTTTCTCGACACGCGATCTTGAAGAGGAGCTGCGTCCAATCGCTATGTACATGATGTTGAGCTATATATGGAATTTGATTCGCGCTGAAATGAAAAAGCGCATTCTTATTATTGACGAAGCATGGGTATTGATGAAGCATCCCGACAGTGCCTCGTTCTTGTTTGGTCTCGCGAAGCGATGCAGAAAATACTATTTGGGCATGACAACGATTACACAGAACGTAGACGATTTCATGAACTCTCCCTATGGAGTGCCAATCGTATCCAACTCGTCATTGCAATTATTACTAAAGCAGGCTCCATCGAGTATTGAAGTGCTTGCAAAAACATTCGCGCTAAGTGAAACAGAAAAAAGCTTAGTGTTGTCTGCGGGAGTAGGAGAAGGAATATTTTTAGTAGGGCTTAAGCATGTTGCAATTAAAATAATCCCATCATATTTCGAAGATCGAATCATCACAACAGATCCAGAGCAGTTGTTGCAGCAGGCGGAAGAGAACAAATAACCGACAACAAAAATGCCTTGTATTGTCATCCAAACTCCCCACATTGTCATTCCAGAATGTTAGCAAGCATGTCTGAAATCCAGAGTCCTGTACGCAAAATACTGGATCCCGTATTGTGGCACGGGATGACAATACGATGTCATACCGGTCGCACGCCGCCAAAGGCTATGGCCGACCGCGTGTCGCCTTAGCTTTAGCGGTGGCACACGGAGCGCAGAGGCCGGTATCCAGTTCCTAAATAGCAACGGAAGGATTATAAAACCATGCCAGAAGAAGAAATTAAGCAAAAAACAATAGGGCTTGCAGAAACAATATTTGTGGTGCTGCTAGTTGGAACAGAAGAGTTTTTTGAGTTTCTTATTTTGGTAATTACGCTAGGAACTGGTATAATCGTAACAGAGCCAATGAATTTAGCGACTGGATTAGCGATAGAGGCGTACATGCTGTTGCGGGGAGGTAGGGGTGTCATGAAGTTAATTGTTCAGCCAATTGGAACGTCAATCAATGCGGCTACGGCAAATCTAGCGCCAGGTAAAACAGTCGCGCTAGTAGCGGGTATCTGGATTATCAACAACCCAGACAAAATGGAAAAGGTGATGGGGGCTATTGCAAAAGTTACAGGACAGGCGATTCAGATCGGGGCGACTGTATTCGGAGGAGTGGCTGGCGGCGCCGCTGCAAAAGTAGCTGGTGGTATGGCTACTAAAATCGCGACCCGAAAATTCACTGGTGCTACGGTGACAAAGGTAGAACAAAAGGGTGTTTCCGCTGCGCGGCAACGTATGGCTTCGGCAAATCGAGCATCGGAAGCGGGTGTTATGGGAGCGAAGAGGATGGAAAAATCAGCCACGCAAGAGCAAGAGATTACGCGGTATGACGGCAAAGAGGGTAATCTGCAGCAAGAAGTGGCTTAGTAACTTACCCCAGGTCATTCCAGTCTTGAGCTGGAATCTATAAAAATGAAACATAGTAATAAAACAATCGGATACATCTGTACTATCGTAAGCGTGTTGATCGTTGCGTTTACAATCTTTATTCCATCGGCGGAAGCGGCGGTAGAATTTATGACCAGTTGGCATACGCGAACCTATGTACCCGCATGGTATGCGGGTAAAGCGCTCCCAACCTATCAAAGTCCAATTGATGTTGCATTTGAATTAATTGAAGATGGAAAAGTAGCAAATCTTGCAACGTCCTCAGTTCGTTGGTATGTGGATGGGAAACTGATAAAGAATGAGACGAACGGGCTAGGAATACGAAAAGTAATTGTGTTTAATAAAAAATATGGTGGAGATGTTTTAAATATAAAGATAGTACTCCCAGATTATAAAGGAAGGCCTTTAGAAAAAATATTCGATATTCCGGTGAAGTCACCAGAGGTTGTGATCGATGTCCCGTATTTTCAAAAGAAGGTAGAAAAAGGTGATAATACATTTTATGCATGGCCGTTCTATTTTAATACCACGAGTAATGAAGCGTTAAGCTTGCGCTGGAAAGTGAACGGAAATGCGCTGGAAACAGGAAGAGCAAATGATCCAGTGTTGGTAATGACTATTGGAAATGATGCAAAGACAGGCGCAAAATATACACTCGAGGCAACGATGATAAATAAGGGGAAGCTGCTAGAGAATATCACAAAAAAGATGTTCGTCGATATATTGTAAAGAGTAAAAATAAGCATATGAAAACGCGAATCCTTTTAAGTACAATACAATATATGGCAAAGCGAATGAGCTCAGGACTTTTAAACGGCTCGATAATCGTAGTCGCCTGCTTGCTTTTAAGTGGTGTAATGATTTCAATCGGAGAGGCTGCAACGACGACGGCAGGTACGCCACAGGCAGCTGCAGATCTTATTTATACGCCGCGCTTTTTGCCGAATGTGTTATTAGGTGCAAAGGGGCCGGCGGACATGGTATTTTTGGTATATCAATACCTAATGGGTTTAGTGGGTGTTGTTGCTGTTGGAGTAATTATGTACGGAGGAATATTGCGTACAATGTCGGCAGATCCAGGAAAGATAAAAGCAAGTAACGATTATATAAAAAATGCATTAAAAGGCATTGTGCTTTTATTCGGTGCGCAGGTATTGTTTAATACGATTAATCCAAATATTGTCGATGTGGAGCGTATCCAAAATGCACTCCAGCCAAAGGTAAAAATAAATGCAACGCCCTATATACCCGTTGGTATGGAGTTGCCAGGAGACTCAACAAGTACGCCAGTTGTTGTTGGTGACGGTGCTTACGCCGGGAGACCACTTGCAGACACTCCGGTATCGCATATCCGGAGCAGATTAGAGTCAATTGGGGGTATTGCAATGCTCAAAGAGTGTGTTCCTGGTGGGGGTACTGTCGGGTGCATATCCTTTCAAGGAGTAAAGCAAATAACGCTTGATGGAATTGTATCAATGGCGGATGCGGGAGTGCCGATTAATATTACTTCGGTAACAGAGGCGCACGATCCAGGGACACCGCACGCAGAAGGATATAAGTGGGATATGAGAGTTTCTCCTGGAGTTGAGATAGCTTTTGTAAATAATCCGCAGAGATTTGAGAGAATAGCGACGCGTAGCGATAGTTATGCAACCTTTCGTGATAAAGTTACGGGCGTGACGTGTTCGTCAGAAAAGCCCCCTGCAGCACCTCATTGGGATTGCTCCACGAGATAACGGATCGATAAACTTCTATGGAAAGAAATAAAAAAATAATTATTGGGGCGAGTGCTGTGCTGGGAGTTATTGCATTAGGAATAGGCGCATATTTTGCATGGCAAAACAGAGCTGTTGTAATAAGTAATATTCCTGGCATAAACAATGAGCCAATTCAACCGCTTGAGCAAAAAAAGGAACGCCTTCGAGCTATTAGTTCGCGTACGGTTGCGGGCTATTGGATAGCCGATGCAACATCAAGCCCAGCGATACTATATGTAGATAGCGAAGGGAGTATAATAACGGTCAATAATGAGAGTGATGAGCTGTTGTACGAGCAATCGATTGCAAATATAAGAAGTGTTCGTCCGTCAGCGAATGGAGAAGCTGTCTTTATTGAAGCGCAATCATCTGAGGGGATTAGATTCAATCCGTTTGATTTAACGAGCAATCTTCCAGGGACTTCAGTTGGCGGAGTAGAGGAGATAACATGGGCTCCGAAAGGAAAAGATGCGGCTTATATAATTCAAACAGGAGATGTAAGATGGCTAAGAACGCAGGTTGCGGATGTGATTGGGCTAAGCGATACCGCAAAGTTTTTAGAAGTTACGAAAATTTCGCAAAGCGATTTTACATTACAGTGGCCGCAAAGCGATGTAATATATGTAACCCAAAAACCATCCGCAGAATATGTTTCAGACATGTGGAGGGTTGATGTTAAAACAAAAACAATCGCAAAGTTTCTATCAGACAGGGGATTGATAGTGCAATGGGCGCCATTCGGAACGCGAGCACTTAAGTTTACGACCACAGAAGGGCGTAAACATAAGTTGGCACTAATCGATGATAAAGGAAACGAATTAAATACGTTGCGATTCATTACATTGCCAGACAAGTGTGCAATAACAGCACCAGAGCAGATGTATTGTGCAATCCCTCGCGACCAAGCAGCGCTCGCTCGCATGACATTGCCAGATGACTATCTTAAGCGGGACGTATATTTCCAAGATGGTATCTATCAAATCGATCTAACAAATAATGGAATCCGGGCAATTTTTGAAGATGAGAATCCAAAAATTGATGCAACGAACTTAACTGTATTGGAAGATAAGATTGTGTTCATAAACAGATACGATAAGAAGTTATATAGCTTAGATTTGCAATAATCATATGCAACCGGGAACAATAACCGCATATTTAAAAATGCCAGAAATGAGGCCCTTCTGGTATTTTTTGCCGCTGGCGCTGGTATTGATTGGGATTAATAGTATTTATTTGCAGCCAGTGTGGATTATGATTAGCGCGAGTATTTTTTTGGTAATGGGTACTATTATTTTTTTGAATGGCATTCGTATCGTGCGACTTAATGGAGAAATAAAGCTCGAAAGAAATGAGCTAGGAAGTATTGTTGCAAATCTTCTTGATGGATTGATCGCATACGATCAAAATTTCAAAGTAGTGATGATGAATAAAGCAGCGCAGCAAATATTGGGAGCCCCGATTGCTGAGGTTATGGGAAAGCGGGTAACTCCGGAAAGTGTAAAAGATCAAAAGCTTACGCTATTAGCGCAAGTGCTGTATCCATCAATTGCTCCATTGGTAGTGAGGAGGACCGAGGGGGGAATCTATCCGCAGATAGTCGATATGTCATTTACGAATCCATCAATAGAGCTACGCGTATCAACTGATCGCATTGTTGATCCAAACGGCACCTTACTTGGGTTTGTAAAAATTATTCATGAGCGAACACGCGAGGTGGCGATGTTAAAATCAAAGAGTGAGTTTATTGAGGTTGCGGCACATCAGCTCCGCACGCCCCTAACATCAATTAACTGGATATTCGAATCACTTGCAAAAGAAACCATGCCCGATGAGCAAAAGGAAATGGTTGGCATGGGTGTAATTGCGGCAGGAAATATTTTAAAGACAGTAAACGACCTACTTGATGTTTCTCAGATAGAAGAAGGAAAATATGGGTATAAGTTCCAAGCAATGGACATTAATGAATTTGCCGAGAGAGTCTTGGCGGAACTGATGGTCTATGCAAAAGAAATGGGAATCAAGCTCTATTTGCAAAAATCAGAAAATCCAATCGCAGTAACAATCGATCCACAGAAATTGGGCATTGTTTTGGCGAATCTAGTTTCTAATGCAATCAAATACAATATTGAAAATGGGGAAGTGGTAGTGACAATAAAAGCGGTAGCCGAAAAGCCATATGTAGAGGTGAGCGTAAAGGATACGGGTATTGGTATCCCGGCGGATGAAATGCAACGATTGTTTACGAAATTTTTCCGAGCGGACAATGCACAAAAGACAGTTGCCGATGGCACAGGGCTTGGGTTATATATTACAAAAAATATTGTCCGAAGACATGGGGGAGATATATGGGCTGAATCGCAAGTAAGTCGAGGGAGTACCTTCTATATTACTATCCCAACAGATCCAACACTTGTTCCCCAAACAGAAATGGCATTTAGTGATGAATAAGTAACAATAGCGAAATCAAAAGAGGCGCTGCGCGCCTCTTTTGATTTATGAAGCGTTCTTCGATATGATAGCAAGTATATGAGACCGCGAAGAAATACAGAGCTTTTTCTGGAAGAATCGGTACTTGACGACATGGCTTCGAGTATGGATTGCGTAGAAATGCCGCTTTCGAAAGGGGTTTTTACGTTAGTGGCGGTTGCAACCACAGTTATTGCCTGCATTGTTTTTGGCAAAGTATTCTTTCTTGGCGTGAACGCGGGAGGATTTTATAAGGATCGAGCAATCGCGAATGTAAGCGATATCACGGTAAAACCCGCTGAGCGAGGAGTATTTTTTGATAGGTTTGGCACGCCGCTTGTACGAAATATTCCTACATTTAGGGCGGTATTAAGTCTTTCGAACTTTTTTAAAAAAGATATTCAAGCGCAGGAAAAAGAAATTGAAGAATTGGCGCGTATCATTACAATTAATAAAGATGAGATGCGTGCACTATTATCACGCGTTAATCTTGAAAGACAGAGCTCTATCGTAGTAGCACGTGATTTAACAATCGAGCAGGTTGCCGCAATAAAAAATATTGCGCTAGATGATGTAAATATTGAAAATGATTTTAAAAGGCAATACGAAGAACCGGGAATGTTTAGTCATGTTACCGGATATGTGGGGCTTGTTTCGGGGGATGATATGGAAGAAGACGCGAGTTTATTGTTGAATGATTTAATTGGAAAGTCTGGGCTTGAGTTGCAATACAACAATGATTTGCGGGGGAAAAATGGCGCATTAATTGATTATCGAAACGCAAAAAATGAAAGCCTTGGGCAAAAAACAGAGGTAGCTCCAGAGCACGGAAATAACGCGCATCTCACGATTGACGGTGATTTGCAAACATACTTTTATAGAAGGTTAAAAGAACAGCTAGAGAATATGGGAAGAACCGCTGGAGCGGGTATTGTTATGGATCCGGATACGGGGGAAGTTTTAGCAATGGTAAGTTTGCCAACATTTGATAATAATCGAATTACAAAAGAGGATCTCACAAATACTAACCGGCCGTTATTTAATCGTGTAGTGTCGGGGCTGTATAACCCTGCTTCGACGATTAAGCCACTCGTTGCGACTGCCGCGTTACAGGAAGGAGTGATGAGTACGGATAAGAGTGTATTTTCGAAAGGGTATATAGAGATTCCCAATCCGTATCACCCCGATCAGCCGTCACGATTTGTCGATTGGAAAGCGCACGGTTGGGTAAATGTATATTCAGCGCTTGCTCGCTCGAGCAATGTGTATTTTTATGCGGCAGGAGGTGGATTTGAAGATGTAAAAGGGCTTGGTATCGAGCGCTTGAGAAAGTATTGGCACACGTTTGGACTCGATGAAAAAACAAACATCGATATGCCAGGAGAGAAGGTTGGGTTTTTGCCGAGCATAGAAGAAAAGGAAGAGCGTACTGGGTTGCCATGGCGCGTGGGCGATACATATAACATAAGCATTGGACAAGGGGATCTAACGATGACCCCTATTGAACTAATAAACTATATTTCATCCATAGCGACCCGAGGTATTATGTACCAGCCATTTGTGATGAAGAAATTAGTCGATGAAAAAGGAGCCGTAATACGAGAACAACAACCGCAAGTGCTCCGAGACATTTCTTCACTAAAGAGTTCGATGGATGAGGTGGAGAAGGGAATGATCGAAACAACGCAAAAAGACTATGGTACTGCAAAATTATTAAAAAATTTACCGTTTGTAGTGGCGGGAAAAACAGGGTCTGCGCAGGTTTCAATGAAGCAAAAAACAAATGCATTTTTTACGGGATATGGTCCAATTGGAGCGGAAAAACGAATCGCTGTGTTAGTGCTTATTGAAGATGCTCGAGAAGGAGGAAGCAACTCTGTTCCCGTGGCATACGATGTATTTAAATGGTATTATGAGAATAGAATGAAGTAATGATTCCCGCGTAAAGAAAGGGTGATCATATCTATAATATCTCCAGCCTCATGCAAAATTCTGAATTTCGTCGCGATCCAGTTTCTCGGGACTGGGTGGTGATAGCACCAAAAAGAACGCATAGTCTTGAACAGTTTTCTCGAAAAGAAAAACGAACACGTGCGCCTAAGGCAACGTGTCCGTTTGAAAATCCACAGAAAAATGGTAATGACGAACCGATGCTGGCGTATACTGACGAAAAGGGGGAGTGGATTATTCAAGTGATTCCAAACAAGTATCCTATAGTAGAACATCAAGCGGTATGTGCAGTAAAATTTGAAAAAGGACCGTATCAGATGATGGAGGGTATTGGATATCACGATTTAGTGATCACAAGAGATCACAATGCAAACTTTGCAAACCTGACGCCCTTTATGGCGAGTCTTGTGTTTGCGACATTTAAGGAGCGCTACGTAACAATGATGCAAGACACGTGCATGAAGTACGTTTCCGTATTCCATAATTGGGGTCCATCTGCAGGTGCATCAATGTATCATCCGCACTATCAAATTCTTTCGCTTCCCATTATTCCGCCCGATGTACACCGGTCGTTACGTGGGTCGTATACATATTTTGAGAAAACAGGATCATGTGTGCACTGTGCGATGTTGAATTTTGAGCGAAAGGCGAAGAAGCGCATTGTATATGAGAACAAGGAGGCTATTGTGTTTGCTCCGTTTGTATCGCGCGAGCCGTTTGAATTGCGTGTATTCCCTAAGAAGCATTTACCGTATTTTGAAGAAACAAATGAGCGGGTAATGGACTTTGTGGTTGATGCATTACAACGCGCGTTACGAATATTAGAAAAGCAATTAAACGATCCCGATTACAATTTTTTCATTCACACCGCTCCATTACAAGATAAAGAGAAATACAATCACTATCACTGGCACATCGAAGTGCAACCAAAGGTACGTATTATCGGTGGGTTTGAACTAGGTACGGGTATCGAAGTAAACGTTGTTGACCCTGATAGCGCAGTGGCAATGTTGCGAGGAAATAAAACGAAAGCAGAGGCAACACAAAAAGAAAATAAAAAGAAATGATCCATACGATTTTGGCAATACTTTCAAATTGGGTGCTTGAAGTAATTACGCAAATGGGTTATGTGGGGGTGCTATTATTATCGACGCTTGAGTCGATGAACATCCCGATTCCTTCGGAAGTCATTCTACCTTTCTCAGGGTTTCTAGTATCACAGGGCGTATTCGGTTTTTGGTGGGTGGTACTTGCTGGAACAATGGGTAACGTTATCGGATCGTTGCTTTCCTATTGGATAGGATATTTTGTACGCGGACGTAAGGCGATGGTAAACAGTGAACGAGTACAGACCGAGATTGCGCGTGCACATGTATGGATGGATAAATACGGAGATTGGGCAATTTTAATTTCGCGTCTCCTTCCGGTTGTGCGAACATTTATTTCATTTCCATTGGGTGTCATTAAGGTGCACTCGCTATGGCGATTTACATGGCTTACGTTCGTCGGCGCTTTTGTGTGGTCATATGTGTTGGCAAAAATAGGATTTGTGCTTGGAGAGAATTGGCATAGCATCGAGAAGTATTATCGACAAGTGGATTATGTCATCGTTGGCATTATTCTCCTTGGCTTCGGGTGGTGGGTGAGAGATCACTTGCATCGCAAGCATGGACGAGAGGAAGGTGGTATATAATAGAAGAGAAAATGCTGACATTTTGTCGGCATTTTTTGTTGACAAAAACAAGGTAAAGAAGCATGATTCTTTTAGAAACATACACAACTTAATAGAAGAAGGGAACGTACTTATGAAGAACGCAATGCAGGATCCGGTGTTCACTCTCGATCGTCGAGAACAAACTTCGTTGTCGCTGGCATACATTCAGTCGCTTGTTGTAATGGCGCTGATGTATTTCGGCACACAGAAAGGGAAGGATGCATTCATACCAGTTCCGGCGATGATCGCAGTGATGATTGTCAAAGGGGTATCAAAATGGGGGAGTGATGTAGAGCCGAGATTTCTCCCATACAATCGACTCGTAGGGAAGCAGTATTCGCGGGATATATTCGATCATGACTATTGGCTGGACGCGGAAACAAGCGCAGCAGTTCTGCACAATCTCATGGCAATTCAGAATATTCCCGATGCTATGCGTACCGTTGTGCGCACGTTGATGTCAGAACATTCTGTGTTGCACCCCTATGGATTAATGGGCATGCGCATGGACAGCTGGTGGCGACCACGCCCGTGCGGCAATAACCAGGACAATTTACACGTGCGTTTAACGCAACAAAATTGCGAAGAGGCGGAGTGCGGACTCGTGCGTCTTGGTGAAGAAAATACACAGTGGTGCGAAGCCGTAGGAACATGCATGGTGCAATACAACGACGCGTCATTAGTGCATAGTCGCTGTGGTGAGTGCCACTCAACGTTGTAGATGGAGGAACCCGATGATTGATCTTGAAAAAGAAATGCACAAGCAGCGTGAAGAGATGCGACTCGCCGCAAGGGTATGGTGGCTGATTCTGTGGCATGCCTCTAAAGAAGGTACAAAGGAAATCCCGACGCAATACGAATGGCTGTCGAGCGAATTGGTCGCTGCGCTGTTCGAAGAATTGACCGAAAGAAAATTCTGGTATTCGTGGCAGCACAGCGAAACCGGAAAAGAAGAAAGTCACGCGTGGAACGTGTGGCCACTTCGGCTTAATACAGAGCTGGAACAATGTGAGCGGTATCATCAGCGAAAGTTCGATGGTGGTGATATCGAGAGTAAGCTTCGCAAAGTGCTCAAATGGTTTGTGTGGCAAAATTTTCAATTCGAGCGGAGCGACAAAAGCTACGACTCGGAGCTGAATTTGTTTCACACAAACAACACACCGTTCCCGAGCGGCAATTCTCGATTTAAACCTTGTCGTGACATGTATGAGAAAGCGGTCAGCGACGTGCTATTGTACACGTCGGCGAACCATACTGAGGTTTGCGAGTGGTGTCGCAAAATCGCCTTACTGATGCAACCCTATATCGATCGGGATATGGCATACATCAGAAAGCATCGTTCCCACTAAAGAGAGCTTGTAAAAATAGATAAACAGCCCGCGTTTTCGCGGGCTTTTTTGCGTATTTTGTCATTCCCGCGGAGGCGGGAATCCCCTCTAAAATGCATAGATGTCAGTATTCGTGGGAAGGACAATCGAGGTAGTTTTGTTGCGGATTATTGGCACTAGAGTGTTAATAATAAACCCCTTGACAACGTTCCAGTAATCTATATACTTATCTTCATGCTAAGTAATAGAGAGAAGAGGCGACGCGCATAACACACGGTTCAATCTTTTGACCCGAATGTTGTGTCCGCGAATGCGGATATTTTTTTCGAAAAATATCTCACGCTCTCCATTGCGAGAACCGACTGTATCTTGATAATTGAATATGAAATCAAACAAGAGAAATAGTATAAAAAATATTATCAACAATTTTATTTTTTGGGTTAATTTGTACCAATAGAGGGACAAAAGTAAGGGCGTATGGAGGATGCCTTGACTAAGAAAGGCGATGAAGGACGCGGCGTAACTGCGATAAGCTTCGGGGAGGTGTGTAGCAACCTTTGATCCGGAGATTTCCGAATGGGGAAACCCAATACAGCAAACCTGTATTACCTGAGCACTAGATGCCAGGAGCGCACCCGCTGAAGTGAAACATCTCAGTAAGCGGAGGAGTAGAAAACAAAAGTAATTCCCCTAGTAGCGGCGAGCGAAACGGGAGGAGCCCAAACCGACAGATATTTATATCCATCGGGGTTGTAGGGCAGAAACATTTTTCTTTCTAAAAGCAGGAACATGATTCTTCATGGATCTGCTTTTGGGAGGAGAAGGGGAGTAAAAAATTCATTGGTTAGTCGAAGTTGCTGGAAAGCAACGCCAGAGCGGGTGATAGCCCCGTAGACGAAAACTAATGAACTCTCTCGTTTCTGTTCCTGAGTATCTCAGTAAATGAATAAGCTGAGAGAATCCACCAGAACTATCTGGTAAGGCTAAATACTTTCTTAGATCGATAGTGAACTAGTACCGCGAGGGAAAGGTGAAAAGCAGGCCGAG